>Ga0116153_10000051_pt1 | contig 192373 bp, 170 predicted proteins | sample AD_UKC028_MetaG_FD_89896 | JGI IMG/M metagenome (GOLD analysis project Ga0116153, IMG submission 89896) | Active sludge microbial communities of municipal wastewater-treating anaerobic digesters from USA - AD_UKC028_MetaG | ecosystem: Engineered > Bioreactor > Anaerobic > Digestate | place...
CATCGCCTGCTCCGCTCGTTCTCCCGACATCTTTTCTTACCCCGATTGCCGTCCTTCCTCGGGTAAGATATCAAATGTCTTGACGTACCGCTCCTCGGTAAGATTTTAGATGTCTTGATTCGACCTCTTGCGTTTGTTTCCCAATATGCTACCATAGCGGCGGGTTTTTATGTGAGGAGGAACAGCATCATGAACCGGATCCTCTTTTTTCTCGGCGCGTGCGCTCTTGCGCTTTCGGCCTGCACCCCTTCGGAAGAGGCGGTGTACTGCGAAACGGCGTTCGATTGTCCCGAAGGATGGGAATGTGGCCCGGAAAATGTCTGCATAGAGAGCGGCGAACAGAACGACAACTCCGGCGGAACGGATCAGACTCTCCCGGAACAGGATACCCTACCGGCTGACGAGAGCGTACCGCCGATCGATGATGCTCTTCCGGGCGATACCGATCTGCCTCCCGCCGATCAGGATAACGCCGTGACCGACGACGGCACCGGCGCGACCGATGACGACACCGTGATCATCGACAACGATGAGCTCATTACCGATGAAGATTCCCTGATCATCAACGACGACTCCCTTGCCGACGACGAAGATATTCTTATCGTCGATGATACCATGACACCCGACAACGACACCGTCTTACCCGACGAGACCTCTGATGCTGATGCCGACGTCTCGTTGGACTGCGGCGCCGATTGGACCCTGAACAATACGACCGGGACCTGTTATCGCTACTTCGCCGACACCAAGGACTTCGATACGGCCGAGAGCGACTGCGTGACCCTGCAGGGACATCTGGTCAGTATCGCCTCTGTCGACGAAAATGACTGGGTCCGCGACAATATCGGCATACCGGCCGACACCGCCTACTGGCTCGGCTACACCGCCGCTGATGCGACCGGCCCCGGCACCGGTTCAGCAAATGGGAACACCTGCGCCTCACCGCACGTCGTGAACTCTTCCGGAGGGACGTATTCCTTTTCGACCACCAGCGCGTCAGCTACCGGCTGCTTGTGCGGATCATCGACCGTCAGCGGGAACTTCGTCAGTTTCCGGCTGAACAGCCCCTCGACCGGATACTGGGAGATCGTCGCCGACACCAGCAACGACGCCGTCATCACGATCCACGAAGATCCCGGTTGCAGCAGTTGCACCGCCGACCGCGTAGCCTGCGTGGACAGCCTCTCCGGCGCCGGGAAGGAAGTGTTCAATAATCAATACCAACTCAATTCTTCGCACTGGTATCTGATCATGATAGCCGGAAAGACGAGCGATGTCACCGGGACACTCTACATCCGGCCGCCGATCACGGCGAGCAACTTCGCCGATCACTACTCGTGGACCGACGGAGACAACCATAGTTACGCCAACTGGCTCTCCACACAACCCGACTATGCAAGCGGCAATGAACGATGCGCGCATGTCTGGGGCCTGACCAGCGAAACCACTTGGGGACAGTGGAACGACAATCAGTGTTCCGCGCTTCTTCCCTATGTCTGCGAGAGATTGCCCTAGCGCCGGACCGGCCGAAGACCCTTACGGAGTTCCGCCACCTTACTTATTGATGACGGTAATGACGTCCTGCGTGATGTCGAACTTATCCTGCATGTAGAGGACATTGTCCTTGGCGAGGACCAGATCGTAACCCTTCTTTTTGGCTATCTCGGTCGCCAGCTTCTTCACTTTCTCAATGAACGAGGTCTGCGCCGTGTAATCCTTCTCCTGAAGCATCTTCTGACTCGACTGGTAGAGCTCCTGAAACTCGAGATACTTGCGCTGGAACTCTTCCTGCATCGCCTGTTTGGCCTCGGGGGTCGCCACCTGCGCCTCTTTCATCGCCCGCTCCTGAAGCGCCTTGAGATCGGCCTCTTTCTTCTTCAGGTCGTCCTGCGTCTTTTTGAGCATCTTCTCCATGTTGGCCTTCTCGGATTTGATCTCCTTGGAATTCTCCCACACCTTCTTCATGTCGATACAGGCGACATTGAGCGCAAAGGCGGGGACCGCCATGAACAGGATGGCGGCGATAATGAGCTGTTTCATCGGTTCCTCCCTAGAACGAGTTCTTGATGTTGAATTCAAACATGTAAACCGGATCACCCGGCCGCGGCGTGATGGGGAAGCCCCATTCGAACGACAGCGGCGCTATGGGGGTAACCCACCGTATCCCGAACCCGGCGCTCCAGTACATCGCGAGCGGCAGTCCGTATTTGTTGTGTCCCTTATTGTCGATATAGAACAGGTTCTCGTCCTCGTTGAAAGCGTTGCCGACATCGAGGAAGGCGACGAGATTGAGTCGCATCTCCTTGAGGATCGGCAGTTCCAGCTCATTGTTGATGATGACCTGTTTGTCGCCGCCGATGGTGTAGGGAGATACCGAACTGGTCGGATCGCCCGGATCGTCGATGATGCGCAGGCCGTCGCCGGGACCGATGGAGTTGTAGGGATAGCCGCGTATCGAGAAGAGTCCTCCCAAGCGGTACCGTTCCGACACAGGAAGACGATTGCCCGAGAAGTCCTTTTTCCAGCCGGTCGTGACATTGACCTTGTAGATAAGGTCCCAGAAAAGGCGCTGATACCAGCGGAAATTGAAGTCGAGGGTGAGTATGTCGTCATCAGAACCGAATATGCGCGGACTCATCTCGATGCCGACGCTGGAGTAGAGCCCTTTGGAAGGGAACATCCGGTCGTCGCGCGAATCCCACGTAAGCCGCGTGAGGACCGAACTGGTGAGCATATCGCGGAACATGAAACTCATCTGTTCCTTGGCTCCTCCCTTAAGCCACACCTTGTCGATACGGTAGCCGCCCGATATCGAAAGATTGTCGGTGATCGGATAACCGAAGATAAGGCTGTAACCGAGGCGGTTGTCCTCATAATCGGCATAGTAGGTCGAATCGAGCGACGAATAATCGAATTTGACGAAGTAGAAACTGGTATTCATGAAGACATCGTAATCGAAGAAATAGGGCTCGAAAAGGCTGAGGTTCACCTCCTGCCGGATCGCCGAGAACTGCGAGACGAGGCTGATGGTCTGGCCGTAACCGAGGAAGTTGTTCTGGTCGATGCGGGCGTTGAAGACGAACGACTCGAACGAACTGAAGCCGGCGCCGACATTGAAGGTGCCGCTCTTGCGCTCCTTGACCTTGACGATGACCCTGACCAACTCGGGCGTGGAGCCTTCCCGGAGCGTGATGGTCGTCTCGTCGTAGAAGCCGGTCCGTTTTATCAGTCCTTCGCTCCGTTTCTGACCGGTATAAGTGTACCATTCTCCTTCGTACAGACGCATCTCGCGCCGGATGACCTTGTCACGAGAACGGTCGTTGCCCGTTATCTCGATCCGCTCAACGCGACACTTGTTCCCCTTCTGGATATGATAGGTGACATCGAGCGTTTTATCGGCCTCGTTCGGGACCCGGTCCGGCAGGACGGTCACGAAGGGATACCCCTCGTCGCCGTAGAAGGTCTTAAGGGCATCGAGATCGGCGATGAGTTCCGAGTGGCGGTACCACTTGTCCTTGGTCAGACGCGGATCATATTTCGGGTATTCGCCCTTTTCTAGCAGATCGCCGGTAACGGTCACCGAGCGTATCTTGTAGCGTTCCCCTTCAGTAACGATGAAGTTGATATAGATGTCCTTCCGGTCGGGCGATATGGTGACGATCGGCCGCGATACGCGGACATTAACGAAGCCCTCCTCGTTATAGAGGAACATGATGCGGGCCTGATCCTCTTCGAGCAGTTCTTTTTTGTACCCCTCGTCCTTGAAGAAGGAGAAAAGTCCGTCCTCCTGCGTGTTGAGGCGCTCCTTGATGAAGTCGTCCGAAAGGAAGGCATTGCCCGATATCGATATCTTGCGGACGCGGGAGCGGTCCCCTTCGGTGATCGAAAGAACCAGCGCCGCATCGTTGTTCTTCTCGTTGATGGTGAGGTCATGCACGACGCGGACCATGAGATAGCCCTTTTCTTTGTAAAGGTCGGCTATCTTCTGGAGATTGCGCTGTATCTTATCAAGATCGATGAGTTCATTCTTCTTGATGTCGACCACCTTCTCGATGTCCTCAAGATCGATCTTGTCGTACCCCTTGATGGTGATGGCCGATATCACCGGCTGTTCGACGACGATCACCCGCAGAACGCTGGTATCGATATCGTAGCGCATCTCGACATGCTGATAAAGCTTCGACGCGTACAAGGTGCGCAGTATCACATCGAGCTCCCCTTCGGTCAGGGCGCTTTTCCCTTCAAAGTGTTTGGCGATGATGGAGCATTCGGTACGGACGCAGCCATCGGTCACGACCTGCCGTATCTCCACCGCTTGCAGGGAAGCGGCGGCAAGAACGGCGATAAGTGCAAAAAGAATCCTCACAGGGACCATAACATGCCGTCCTTCAGTTCATAGTTCAGTTCCATCCGGCGCGCGAAACTCTTGTTGTGGGTCACGAAGAGCGTCGTGAGCTTGTGCTCATCGGCAAGCGACAGCACGAGGTCGAGGATAACGAGCCCGGTCTCTTCGTCAAGATTTCCGGTCGGTTCATCGAGAAGTAGTATCTTGGGCCGCATGATAAGGGCGCGCGCGATCGACACCCGTTGCTGCTCACCGCCCGACAGTTCCGCCGGTTTATGTTCAACGCGGTCGGAAAGGCCCACCCGGTCGAGCATCGCGCGCGCCTCGGCGAACGCATCTCCCGGACGACGGCCGATGAAAAGAGGCATCGCGACATTCTCCAGCGCGGTGAATTCGGGCAGGAGATGGTGGAACTGGAAAACGATGCCGACCATCGCGTTGCGGAACCGGCTGAGCCGCGTATCGTTCATCGCGGCAGTATCTTCACCGCCGATGCGCAGAGCGCCCGCATCGGGCCGTTCGATGGTGGCGATGATCGACAGGAGGGTCGATTTCCCGGCGCCGCTCTTGCCGATGAGCGACATGCGCGCCCCTTCGGGGAGTTCCAGATTCGCATCGCGGAGGACCGGTATGGTCTTCCCCTCTATGGTGTAACTCTTGGCGATGTGCGACAGGGCAAGCATCATGACGACCTCATTCGTACCGTAAACCTTCCGCCGGCGGTATGCGCGACGCCCGCCATGCCGGGTAAAGCGTCGCGAAGAAACTGATGGTGAGCGCGCTCAACGCGACGACGCCGAAACTCATGAGCGACATCTCGACCGGCAGTTTATTGAAGAAATAAATGTCCTTGGCAAGCGGGAACTCTATTTGGCGCAACGTCAGGCAGACGATTATCGCGAGCATTATCCCCGCCAATGTCCCGGCGGCGCCGACGAAAAGCCCGTCCATGACGAAGATACGCCGTATCATCCGGTCGTCGGCTCCCATCGCCTTGAGTATGGCGATCTCCGATATCTTCCCCATCACGAGCATCACCAGCGTCGATATGATGCCGAAGGAGGCGACGAGGATGATCACGATGAGGATGATGAACATGACGATCTTCTGCATCTCGAGAAATTTGAAGGTGGTCTTGTTCATGTCCATCCAGTCCTGTATCCCGTAGGGAAAACCCCCGACAAGGGTCATGATGCGGTCCTCGACCTCTTTGACCTTGTAGATGTCGCGTACCTTAATGTTGAGATAGCTCACCAGTCCCTTGGCCGAGAAGAATTCCTGCGCGTCGGGCATTGAAAGGTAGGCGAACTTGAAATCGTAGTCGTACATCCCGGTGTAGAATATGGCGACGACGGTGAAGGTGCGGCTGACCGGCACCGGACCGGTGGGCCCCATGCCGCCGCCGAGCGGACTGATGACGGTGACGGTGTCGCCCGCCGTCACGCCGAGATGTTCCGCCATATCCTTGCCGATGGCGATGGGGAGCGGACGCAACGGTACGGTCCCTTCGTCGGCGAGCAGATCCTCTTCGGCCGCCGCTTTGGCGTAATCGGGGCACTGCGCGATGTCGGCGAGACATTCGAGTTTCCCTTTGCCGGGCATGATTTGGCGCGGCAGTTCTATCACCGAACCGATGGAGGCGACGTCGATGCCGTTGGCTATGGCGCCGGTGATGCGGCCGTTGGCCGAGACCATCACCTCGTTCATGACCGAGGGGGTGACGCCGACGACCCCGTCGACCTGCCGGATATCCTTCGCGAGCTTCTCGTATTCCTCGAACCGGCCGACGAGTTTATGAAAATGGGCGTGCGCCGTCGAAGAGAGGATATTGTTCTTCATCTCCGAAAGGAAACCGTCCATGACCGACAGGACCGATATGAGCGCCGCGACCCCCAGCATCATCCCGATGACCGATATCAGGGTGATGAGCGACAGCGCCCCCGACCGTTTCGTATTTTTGAAGTAGCGCAGACTGACGAGCGTTTCGAACTTCACGCGAACTCCCTACTCATAGCGCAACCCTTCGGCGGGCCGGATACGGGCGGCGTACCGGCTCGGATAAAGCGTCGCCGCGAACGATACGATGAGCGCCGCAACGGCACAGAGCGCGAAGAGTCCCGCCGACATCTCGACCGGCAAGGTGGTCAGATAGTAGACATCCTGCGCGAAGGGAAGTTCCAGCCCGTCGAGCCAAACACAGGCGCCGAATCCGAGCGCAAGGCCGAGCAATGTGCCGACCAGTCCCAGCACGAAACCGTCAAAGACGAACAGCGTCATCACGGCACGGTTCGAGGCACCCATCGCCTTGAGTATCGCGATCTCGCGCGTCTTGCCGAGCACCATCATCAGGAGCGTCGCCACGATGTTGAACGACGCGACCAGCACGATGAACCCGAGGATGAGGAACATCACGATCTTCTCCATCTTGAGGGCGTTGAAGATGTTCTTGTTCATCTCCTTCCATGTCTTGACGGTATAGCCGGCACCGGCCGCCGCGCCTATTTTACCCGCCATGCGGTCGACATCGTAGAGATCGTCGAGTTTCAGCGCCAACGCGGTGACGGTCCCCTTCATCGAGAAGAAGTCCTGCGCATCGGTGAGGTTGAAATAGACATAGTTGAGATCGTATTCGTACATCCCGGTGAAGAACAGCCCCGCCACGCGGAAGTTCTTCGACAGCGGCAGCGGGCCGGTCGGTCCCATGCCGCCACCGGTCGGGCTGATGACCGTCATGACATCGCCGGGATGAAGGCTGAAGAAACGGGCCATCTCCTTCCCGATGACGATGGGCGGCAGGTTCCGGTCGCGGTCCGGTATGAAATCCTCATAGAAGGCGGTACGCGGATCGACGGTGCGCCGCTTCAGCAGTTCGGGACAGTTCACGAACCCGCCAAGGCATTTGATATCGCTCTTTTCGGCCGCCATCTGGTCGGGCAGGAGTATCACCGATCCGACCGTCGGGACATCGACCCCATTGGCGATGCCGCCGAGCACCTCTTCGTTGGCCGCGACGATGACCTCGGTGGTAACCATCGGCGTCACTCCGGCCACACCGGGCACCGCGCGCAGTTTCTCCGCAAGCGGCGACCAGTCGGCGACCGTCCCTTCGGCGGTCGACACCAGCGCGTGGGCCTTCGATCCCAGTATCGATCGCTTCATCTGGTTCTGCAGGCCGTCCATGATCGACTGGACCGTCACCAGCGACGCGACGCCGATGGTGATGCCGAGGACCGATATGACCGTGATGAGCGACAGAAAACGGGTGCGTCGGGTATTCCAGAGATAGCGGAGTCCGACGAAGAATTCAAAACGCATCTATTGTTCCGACCGCAGGAGCGGGAAGAGTATCACATCGCGGATGGAGGGGGCGTCGGTGAGCAGCATCACGAGCCGGTCGATGCCGACCCCCTCGCCGCCCGCCGGCGGCATGCCGTATTCGAGGGCGCGGATGTAGTCGGTATCCATGTCGACCGCCTCGGCGTTCCCTTTCTTCTTCTCTTCGACCTGTTTGGCGAAGGCTTCGTACTGCGACTGCGGATCGTTCTGCTCCGAGAAGGCGTTGCCGATCTCGCGGCAGGCGATGAAGAATTCGAACCGGTCGGTGTAGTCGGGCTCGGCGTCGTTGCGCCGGGCAAGGGGCGACACCTCGGTCGGATAACGGGTGATGAAGGTCGGCTGCCACAGATGTTCCTCGACCTTCTCCTCGAATATCTCGACGAGCAGTTTGTAATAACTCATCTTGCCGATATGGTCCTTGTCCATCCCGTGACGAAGCGCCGCGGCGAAAAGGCCGTCGCGCGTCTTTGCCTCCTCGGCGGTGCAGACGCCGTGCTCCACGAGCGACTCCTCTATGGTGAGCCGTTTCCACGGCGCGGCGAACTCGATCTCGCGTCCCTGATAGACCACCTTCGTGCCGCCGGTGACGGCGACCGCAAGCGACGATATCATCTCCTCGGTGAAGCTCATCAGGTCGGTGTAGGTGGCGTAGGGCCAGTAGAACTCCATCATCGTGAACTCGGGGTTATGCTTGATCGATATCCCCTCGTTGCGGAAGTTGCGGTTGATCTCGTAGACCTTCCCCATCCCGCCGACCAGCAGCCGTTTGAGATAGCATTCGGGGGCGATGCGCATATAGAGCTGCATGTCGAGCGTATTGTGGTGGGTCACGAACGGCCGCGCCGCGGCGCCCGAAACGAGCGGATGCATCATCGGCGTCTCGACCTCGAGGAACTCGGCGCGGTTCATCCAGTCGCGGACGAAGTTGACGATCTTCACCCGTTTTTTGAAGACCTCGAGCGACTCATCGTTCATGATCAGATCGAGGTAACGCTGGCGGTAGCGCGTTTCCTTATCGGTCAGGCCGTGGAACTTTTCGGGAAGCGGGCGGACATTTTTGGTGAGCAGGTGAACGCTATAGATGAGAAGCGAGAGCTCGCCCGTCTTGGTGACATAGGCTTCGCCCGTCACCCCGACGATATCGCCGATATCGACGAATTTCTTGAAGAAATCGAATCCTTCGCCGAGATATTCCTTGGTGAAGACCACCTGCAGGCGGCCCGTTTCATCCTTGAGATGGCCAAAGGCGAGTTTTCCCATCATCCGGAGCGCCATCACGCGGCCGGCAAGGGCGAACCGCTGCGGCTTCCCCGGTTTTTCCAGTTCTTCCTTCGGGATGCCGTCACAGGCGGTGCGGAAGGCGGCGACCTGCGTATCGGGACGGAAGGTGTTGTCGTAGGGGTTGCGGCCCAGATCGCGGAGCGCCTGTATCTTTTCCTTCTTGCGCTGGATGACCTCGTTCTCGTCGAGTTGCGGCGGCACTGCGGCCGGTTTCTGTTCGTTCATCGTGTCGGGACCTCTCTTACTTCTTGGTTGGTGCGGGAGCCGGGGCCGGGGCGGGAGCCGGGGCCGGGGCAGGCTGGGGTTGCGCCGCCTCTTTTGCCTTGGCGGCCGCGATCTCGGCATTACGCCTCTTGAGTTCTTCCCGTATCTCGGGGGGAAGTATCCGCATCTGGGAGGGTTTCACGCGCATAACGGGCGGCGCCTTTTTCTTCTGCGATTCGCCTATGGGGAAAACGGCGCCTTGGGGCGAGACCGACTCCTCTTTCTCTCGGGAGCAGTTACACCCGACGACCGCGAACATCAAACTAGCTAGCATACTGTAAACAATGAGTTTTTTCATCAAAGCCTCCTAGTCCGGCAAAAACGGGACACTATAGTGGTTTTCCCCCGTAGAGTCAACTTTTTACCGACTAATAACCGCGCGCGAGACCGTTTCATTCCCGCCTCCCATAAATTTGCCTTGCACGGTACGACGCATATAATAGCAAGGTTTTTGAAGGAGAATGCGCGCCATGACCATGACCGCCGGACAGTACCAGTGGCTGGAGCTTTCGCGCTCTGCCTATGCCGCCAATATCGGCTTCTTCCGGCGCCTCCTCGGCGACCGCGCGCGGCTCGCGGTGGTCGTCAAGGCCAACGGCTACGGCCACGGCATCGTCGAGACGGCGGGACTCGCCCGCGAATGCGGCATCACGCAGTTCTGCGTCCACACCATCGACGAAGCGGCGGCCCTGCGGCACGCCGGTTTCATAGAGCCGATACTGCTCCTCGGTCCGGTGCCGATAGCGCGTTGCAGTGAAGTTCCGGCGCTCGGCGTTGACTGCGTCGCCTACAATGAAGAACACCTCGCGGCGCTTGAGGCGGCGGCGCGGGACGCAGGAAAAACGGTAAAGGTCCACCTCAAGGTCGAGACCGGCACCAACCGACAGGGGGTATCGGCGGAACGACTCGCATCGTTCATCGCCACTCTGAAACGGTCACCGCACCTCGCACTCGCGGCGGTCTACAGCCATTTCGCCAACATCGAGGACACCACCAATCATACCTACGCCATGCATCAACTCGACCGGTTCAACGAACTGTGCGACGCGGTGAAGAACGCCGGGATACCGGCCTTTGAACGCCATCTCGCCTCGTCGGCCGCGACGATACTGTTCCCCAAGACCCACTTTGACATGGTCCGCGTCGGCATCGCCCAGTACGGGCTGTGGCCTTCAAAAGAGACCTACCTTTCCTACCTCACCGCCAACGGCACCGGCGCCGACCATTCGCTACGTCCGGTGCTTTCATGGAAGACCCGCATCGCGCAGCTGAAAACGCTTCACAGCGGTGAATACATCGGCTACGGCTGTACCTACCAAACCACCCGCGAAAGCCGCATCGCGATACTTCCCATCGGCTACTCCGACGGCTACGACCGCAAACTCTCGAACGCCGGCTATGCCCTCGTCGGCGGCCAGCGCGCCCCGATCCGCGGCCGCATCGCGATGAATCTTACCGTGCTCGATGTTACCGATATCCCCGGCGTGAGATTGGAAGATGAAGTGGTCCTGCTCGGCCGTCAGGGCGATCAGGAGATAAAGGCGGAGACGCTGGCGGAACTCGCCGGCACCATCAATTACGAGATCGTTTCGCGCATCGCGGGGCACATCCCGCGCTTCGTAACGGAGTGATCACTCGTCGTCGGGCAACAGATCGTCGGTATTCTCGGAATCGCTGAGTAGCGTATCGTCGTCGGGCGTTTCGGTACCGGGACACGGTACTTCGGCACTGCTGTTGACGTCGAAGCAGGCGCATAGTTTCGCCGGATCAGTCTCTTCGAAAAACTCCAGCATCTTGTCGACATCCTCTATGAGCGGCGCATTGACCGCCATATTCATGTTCTCGCCGATAGAAAAATCAACATTGCCTGCAACACAAATAGACATTTTACCGCGAGCGGCACCATTCTCATCGATATCGTTGACGGCGATGGTACATTGCTTGATCGTGGTCGCATCGATCTCTTCTATGGTGACCACTTGAAGAGAGGTCACTCCCTCCACTGTAGGATCTTCGAGAAGCGCATCCCGATTGGTTTCGAGAAATTCCTTGGAGATGGATGTCGTCACGGCTGACCCATAATATTTTGTCCCCGGGTCACCCAGTGCATAAAACGATATACCATCATCGACCCCTGCGCTGTAGTAAACCAGCGGTTGCGACAGCTTAAAGTCTGGATGGTTCGGCAGGACCGGGGCCAGCTTATACATGAACGCGGCGGTCGGCCGGGCGGTGCTGGCACCGTCGTTGATCACGCCGATGGCACGGAACGCGAAGTAGGTGTCGACCCCCTCCATCCTATCAAGAAAGTTCTCATCAAACGGGCAAATAATATCCTCGTCGGGAACATCCTCGTCGGTAACTGAAGAATCATCAAACTCTTCGTCCAGTACTCCATAGACTGGTGCGTAATCTTCATCATGATCGAAATCAACGGCATCAATATCGTTATTTTGTTCATCCCCTTCGTGAATAACCCCGTAGTCGGTAGCGCCAAAATCATTGCACCCGGTCACGGAGAATAAGGCAAGCAGCGCACCGACGATAACGACCATCACCCGGTAAAAGCGCGTGCTCATGGCAATCCCCCATCGTATTGTCTGGGGGCAGTTTATCCCGCCACGAAAAGAAAGTCAACCGGAAAGTTCCGGACTTGTTGCATTTTTTTCGGAGGGGAGGTACTCTCCCGCGAATTGTTGCGGAGAGAACCATGCGGACCATCGTTATCGTCATCCTGCTTCTGGCCGTTTCCTGCCAGCAGAAAACCGTCAACAGCTTCTCGTTCAAAGGACTCGGCGGCGATCTGACCGTCACCTACGCCGCCCCGAAGAACGAAACGCTGGAAAAAGATATCGAACGCCGCGTCACCGAACTCTCAACGACGATGAACTACTACAGCAAGGAAAGTCTCACCACCAAACTCAACACCGAGGCACACAAAGGAGCGGTAGAGGTCCCCGACTGGTTCTGCCAACTCCTCGCCTCATCGGCGAACTTCACCCGCGAGACGGGCGGCAAGTTCGACATCACCTACAAGAGCGAAGGATTCCTCTGGGATATCCACCGCGACATCGTCCCCGACCCGGCGGAGATCCGCAAATTCCTCCCCTTCGTTGGCATCGAGAATCTCGATCTGGACTGCGAAAAGAACACCGTCGCCTTCAGAAAAGAGGGGGTGAAGCTCGATTTCGGCGCCATCGCTTCGGGCTTCGCCGCCGATGAGACACGCCGCATGATGGAACAGGGCGGGGTAAAGGACTTTCTCATCAATTATACCGGCGAACTGGTGATCTGCGGCAGTAAATACGGGAAACCGTGGACCGTCGGCATCCGCAACCCCTTCAAGAAAGAGGAGCTCATCAAGACCTTCGAGACATCGACCGAACAATGCACCAGCATCTCGACATCGGGCGACTACGAACGTTATCTTGAGAAGAACGGCAAGAAATATTCGCACATCATCGACCCCAGTACCGGCAATCCGGTCGAAGGGGCCCATTCGGTCACCGTCATCGCCCCCGACTGCATGACCGCCGACACTCTGGCGACCGCTCTGTCGGTCGGCTGGCGCGATCATGAATACATCGCGGAGATGAAAAAACGGTTCAAACTGAAGATATACATGCTGACCGGCGAAGATCTGCAACTTACCGAATATTAGGTTGCATCGGGCGCACCATACTGGTATAATCGCGCGTCCTTTGTTTGGAGGAGGCCATGAGATCCTTTCTTCTGCTCGGCATCGCCGTCCTGTTCGCGCTGATCACCATCGGATGCGACAACAGCGGCGTCAAGGTCATCAAGAAGGATGTCGACACGGTGGTCGACGATGACCTTATCGTGTGGGTCGACGAAGCGGGCGATGATGACACGGCCGGAGACGACACCCCGCTTGAAAAGGACGAAGAGGACATAAAGGACGATGCGGCTGAGAGGGATACCGTGGTCGCCGACGATGATCAGACCGATCAGTCCGATCAGACCGATGTGTCCGAGGTGTCCGATGTGTCCGACGACGCGGTCAATGACGACACGACCGACGATCAGACGATGGCGGATGATGCTGCGGTCGACGATCTGCCCGATACGACCGACATCACGGTGGACATCACCGATAACGTGGATATCGCGACCGACACCACGGCCGATGAGGGCGTGGTCACTGATAGTGATCAGTCCGATCCGACCGATCAGTCGGATCAGTCCGACCTTGACACCGAACTACCCGACGACGACGGACCCTACGCCGAAACGCTCTGCGCGACGCTCACCCCGCCGGCCGCCGGTCTCTGCACCGGCACGACGGGCAGTAACGACCTGCTCATCCGCGGCGTCATACTCGGTCATGATCAGATATACCGCGGCGGCGAAGTGCTCGTCGGGGAAGCGGGCGACATCATCTGCGTCGGCTGCGACTGTTCGGCCGAGCCGGAGTATGGCGCGGCGACGGTCGTCGAATGCGCCGACGGCGTCGTCTCCCCGGCGCTTATTAACGCCCACGACCACATGGGGTGGGCTCACCGCGCCCCGCTGAGCTGGGGCACCGAGCGTTTCGATCACCGCCACGACTGGCGCACCGGTGCGCGCGACCACACCGAACTATCCGTATCGGGCGGCGCAACGGCGGTCCAGAAGCAATGGGGAGAACTGCGCAACGTCATGGCGGGGAGCACTGTCATCGCCGGTTCGGGCGGCGCCGACGGCTTCCTGCGCAATGTCGATCAGTCGTTCTTCGATCCTGAGGGGATGAAGCGCGCCGATGTGCGCTACGAGACCTTCCCGCTCGGCGATGCGAACGGCACGCTTCTTTCCAGCAGTTGCGCCTATCCCGGCATCGATCCGGCGACCGTACTGAATAACGGCTGCTACTTCGCTCATGTCGCGGAAGGGATCGATACCGAGGCACGCAACGAATTCCTCTGCCTGTCGAGCAGCGGCGGCGGCGGGGTCGACCTCACCGCGTCGAACACCGCCTTCGTCCATCTTGCGGGGCTCAAGGCGGCCGACGCGCTCATACTCGCACAGAGGGGTGCCGGCCACATATGGTCGCCGCGATCCAACATATCGCTTTACGGCAACACCGCGCCGGTAACGCTGTTCAAGACGCTCGGAGTACTTACCGGCATCGGGACCGACTGGACCCCCTCGGGTTCGATCAACATCCTGCGCGAACTCAAGTGCGCCGACCATCTCAATAGTGTCTATTACGACGGCTTTTTCACATCGCGGGACCTGTGGCGCATGGCGACCATCAACAATGCGACCGCGTTCCGGATCGCCGAGGTGACCGGTTCCCTGCAGGTGGGCAAGGTGGCCGACATCGCGATCTTCGACGGCACCGGCTACGACGACGATCCCTATCAGGCGGTCATTGACGCCAACGTCGACACCGTCACGCTCACCCTGCGCGGCGGCCTGCCGCTCTACGGCGACACCGATATCATGGCGGTCGTGCCGGGTGGACAGACCGGCTGCGAGGCGCTCGGGGACATCTGCGGCGCGGCGAAAAGCGCCTGCATTCAGCGCGAAAGCGGCATGAGTTGGGCGGCCTTCGTCACACAGAATGCTACCTCCTATCCCCTCTTCTTCTGTGACACCCCGACCAATGAACCGACCTGCGACCCGTTACGGACCGTCGACGACGATACCCGTCCCTACGGCGGACCGACCGGCACCGATATCGACGGCGACGGCATCGCCAACGGCTCCGACAATTGCCCGACCCTTTTCAATCCGATACGGCCGGTCGATAACGGCATTCAGGCCGACGCCGACAGCGACGGAGTGGGCGATCTCTGCGATCCGACACCGTTGGGCGGCGTCTCGACGATAAATCCCAACGACAAGGACGGCGACGGCATCACCAACAGTTCCGACAATTGTCCCTACGACGCCAACACCGATCAGCTCGACAACGATCTCGACGGCGCCGGTAATATTTGCGATCCCTGTCCCGACACCGCCAACCCGATGTTCGGTTCGTGCGGGATCATACCGATATACGACCTCAAGGACGGCACCATCCTGCCCGACAGCATGGTCGAGACCTCCGGGGTAGTGACGGCGCTCGACGGGACCAGTTTCTTCCTGCAGGTGCCCGAGGCCGATCAGGACCTCACGCTCGGCTACACCTTCAGCGGCATTTATGTTTTCAGTTCGCTGACCGCACCCGCCGTGGGCGATATCGTCAAGGTGTCCGGCACGCTTGTTCTTTACTTCGGCCTGCTTGAACTGGCCGATGTATCGGAGATCGCGGTGGTCAGTTCGGGCAACGATCTGCCTACACCGGTGCTCATCGCCGATCCGGCCGATATCGCGACCGGCGGCGAGTCAGCCGATGATTACAACGGTGTGCTGATAACGGTCGAGGATGTCACCGTCTCCAATGTCTCGCTCGGCTACGGCGAATTCGCGGTCGACGGCGGTCTGCGGATCGACGATACCCTCTACACCTACACGATGCCGACGGTCGGCGACGACTACGATTCGATCACCGGCATCCTCCACTATACCTACGACGATTCGAAACTGGAACCGCGCGATGCGGCCGACATGGTCAAAACGCTGGTCGCCTGTGGCAGTGATACCTGCGAGGAGTGGGAGGAATGTAACGTCGATACCTGCGTGCTCGCGGCGGGCCGCTGCGCCGACGACGGCGACTGTACCGAACCGACGCCGACCTGCAACCTGACCACCCACTACTGCGAGACCGACGGCTTGTCGATTTTGAACGGCGACTTCGAACTGTGGACCAACGGCACGACGCCCGACTCGTGGACCGCCGACAGCGGCGTCGGCGTCGCGAAGGAGACGACGACCAAGCACGGCGGAAGCGCCTCGGTGAAATTGACTCGAAATACCACAACCAACGGTGATACCGATTTCGTTTCTGATTTTGTCGCGATAACGGAGAATACCGCGTATACGATAACTTTTTATTATTACGACAATGATGTGAACGGCCGCGCCACCCTGTACTACTCTTTCTACAATGCCTCGAAAGTCATGATAGGATCGACCGTCTACACCAACAAGTTCACCACCGATCAGGCGGATTGGCAAACCATCACCGCTTCGCCCACTTCGCCGGCAAGCGCCGCTTACATCACACTCGGAACCCGCGTCTATCAGCAGACGGGAGGCACGGCGACCGGCGGCTTCGTCTACCTCGACGATGTCACGATAACGGTGCCCTGATGAAGATACGTATTTTTCTTTTTCTCCTTCTGCCGATCCTATGGTCGACGACGCTGTCTCCCGCCCCGTCCGACGCGCAGAAGCAGAAGGTCTTTTCCGAGATAGATGCGACGATACGCAAGGAGCTGAACACCTACGATGTCCACGGCGCGGTCGCGGCGGTTTTCGACAACCAGAGTATTCTGTGGCAGAAATCGTTCGGTTACGACGACGCGGCGCACAATAGACCGGCCGCCCTGAATACCCCGTACCGTATCGGCGGCCTGACAATGCTGTGGACCGCCACGGTCGTCCTGCAACTGGTGGAACGCGGCAAGGTGAAACTCGACGACCCGGTGAAGAAATACTTGCCCGAGTTCAAACTGAAAGGAGGCGCGGAGAAAAGCATCACCCTGCGTCATCTCCTCTCGAACCATTCGGGACTGCCCGTCGAATGGTACCGAGAGAACGATCATAGCGCCTCTCTGTTCGAATACCTGAAGAACGAACACCCCATCGCCAAGCCGGGGACGCGTTACCTGCGCAGTATGCTCGACTACGAGGTGATCGGCCACCTCATCGAGCGAGCGACCGGTAAAAGCATCGATACGATCTTCGAGGAAAACCTCTTTCTGCCGCTGGGCATGAACGACAGTCGGCTCGCCGGAAAGAACTGCGCCGATCCGGTCGCCGGCAAAGGGTTCATCCTGCGCGACAAGAAGGTAAAGCGGTTCGAGAACCCTTCGTGCCGGTCGCGCGCTACCGCCGGCGGCATCTCGACCCTCTACGATCTTTCGCGCTTCATGCAGGCGCTTTTCAACGGTGGATGGACCGGGAGCGGCCGCATCCTCAACGATGCTTCGCTCAAGCAGTTGTTTTCCAACCAGTACCCCGACAACCCCAATGACATCGCCTTCAAAAGTTCGCTCGGCTACTACGCCGACTATTTTCCGCTGCCGGAGCGCAACATCGCTGCGATCGGCAGTATGGATGGGTTCGTCACCGTCATCGCGGCGCTTCCCGACCGCAAAACCGGGTTCATTGCATTGGGGAATACCGACTCTTTCATCCTCGGCGCTCCCAAGACGGCGAGCCGCGCCGTGACATTGCTCGGTGCCCTCCACGGCATGCGCACTCCCGCCATTCCCGAAACGCGGCCGATGGAAAAAAGCGACATCGATCGGCTTCGCCACTGCACTGGTCGGTATGTAGGGAATGGTTTCGCGGTCGATGTGGCGATGGAAGGCGACACCCCGATAGTCACGATGGGAAACGTCGAGATGACGCTCGCGCCGGTATCGAAAAACCGGTTCCGACTGGTCAAACAACTTTTTTTCTGGATGAAGGAATACTACATCGAGATCAAGGAACAGCCCGACGGCTCGGTCGCTGCGGTTCTGTCGATCCAGCTCGAGGAATACGGTTTCCCGATCATGGTCTTCCGGCGCCCGCCCGAGACGACCTACCCCGCCGGGGTCGCCGCCTTCATCGGCGGCTACCGCCCCCAGTCCATGCCCAAAGGAATGGCCGAACGAACCCGTTTCCCCGAATTCCAGATACGCTGGGACGGCAAGTGGCTCGTCGCCGAAACCAATCGCGAGAAGGTGATCGTCACCCCCGTCGGCACCGAAACGCTGCTGGCCGACACCCTGAACATCCACTTCACGAAAGGTAGCGCGACGATCGGCGGCATCACCTACGAGAAGTGGTTCTAAAAAAGCTCTTCTGAAAAAGAATGGCGACCCCACGGGGATTCGAACCCCGGTTACCGACGTGAGAGGCCAGCGTCCTGACCACTAGACGATGGGGTCGCCTCATATGAGAAAATGGATCCGGGACTAGGAGTCGAACCTAGACTGACGGAGTCAGAATCCGTAATCCTGCCATTAGATGATCCCGGACCTTCTAGAAGAACCGCGCGGTTACCTTGCCGTCTTCCTCTATAAGGAACAGTTTCCGCCAGCCGCTCGATTCGCGCAGGTTATAGAAGGCGTAGATCCTGAACCCGCTCTCGTTGAGAAGGATATCGGACCGGACCATCGGGTCCTGCTCTATCCGCTGGCGCACCTTCTTGACCGCGCCGTCGAAATCGAGCGGTATGGCATATACCTTCTCGGTCTTCTTGACGGCGTTACCGGGCAACCAGACGATGTAGATATCGCGGTTGGCGAATACCTCAGCACTCAAAAATAAAAGAACCGTTAAAGCGGCGGTTTTGTACCACAAAGCGGAACCCCTGTCAACTTAATCGTCCCTTCGAACCAATAACCCTTTGTTATCGCGGATCTTTCCAGACGATCAGGTGTTTACTTCTTTTTCTCTTCAGCGGGCTGTTGCGCGCGGCGTTCCTGCATCGCCTTGATCTTCGCCTTGAGCCGTTTCTCCTTGTCCCACTGTTCGTTCATCTGACGGCGCGCCTCTTCATCGCCTTTGCGCGTCTCCTCGACGAGTTTGCGCATCTTGTCGCGGTCGACGATCTCTTTCTTAAGATCCTCTTCCGAGATGATGTTGCCGTCGATCAGATAGAACTGGAAGTCGGGCGGCTGGCTCTTATCCCATTCGACCGGGATATCCTTGAGGGGTGTCTGGAAGAATTTCGAATCGCCGGGAAGGACGCTGGTACGCAGGCCTTCGTAGCGGACATCGAGTACCGGGAAGAACTTCTGCGCGTAGATGATGTCGCCCGCCGAATCCTTGAGACGGACCTTCACGCCGACGCGGACCATGTCGAGGTCGGCGCTCGCGTTGAGAATGGTGCCGGAGACCAACGCCCAACCGATCCGTTGCTGCATCGGTTCCACCGTGACATCCTCGAGCTTGACCAGACCCTGATAGTTTGCCAGCAGTTCGTCGAGCCGCTTCTGCGCGTCCTTGTCTTCCTGCAGAAGAGACATGTCCTCGTCCTGCTGGATCTTGAACTGGCCGCCTTCGTTGACCACATGGACCTGAAAGATGAGCGATTCGTCCTGATTCATGACGGTGCCCATACGGCCCATGTTGGAGGTGCGGCCGGTCGCTTCGATGAACTCGCCGGTCGATTTCTCCTTGACGATGGTAGCGTAGGCGGTGCGCAATTCGGCGCCGATCTTTCCTTTGTAGATACGCGACACATACTCGCGCCAATCCTCGATGGTGAAGACCTCTTTCATCTTGGCCGACAGCATCGTGTTGTACACCTCGTCCACCTTGCCGTCACGAACGGCGTACAGGTATTCCTGGATGTAGGCGTTGAGACGCTCCTCGATCGGCTTCTCGAACTTACAGGAGACCGTTCCGATGAGCGCGATCGCCGCCGCAACGATCAAAAGCGTGACCTTCTTCATGCCTTCCTCCACAAAAATCCTACGATATTCAAAGAGTTCCTACTGTCAAAGAGATGCAACTTCGCCTTACTATAGCGGATAATTCGTCCGTGTAAAGAATTATTTAGCGGTGCTCGCGAGTTTCTTTTCTATCGCTTCGGCGAACCGTTTCGCGGCATGCGGCCCGTTGCCGGTGACGATGTTGCCGTCGACCGTCACCTCTTCGCCGGTGTACTTCGCGCCGTTCTTTTCAAGCATCTTATCGGTGGTCATGCCGTACTCGGCATCCTCCCCCTGCCACACCGTCGCCTTGCGTCCGGCGAGCACCCCCGCCTTGGCAAGTATCGTCGGCGCCCAGCAGATGGCGGCGAGCACCGGATGCCCTTTTGCCTCTTTCGCTATCTCGACGGCGCGCGCATCGGCCCGCACCAGCGGCGTTCCCGATCCGCCGACGAATACCACCGCGTCGTAGTCGGCCGTCTTCACTTCGATAAGCGTTACGGTCGCCTCGGCCTTCACGCCGAACATGCCGGTCGCCATCCCCTTCTTGAGGCTCGCGACGGTCACCTTCGCCCCCAGTCCGATGAAATGGGCGTGCGGCACCGCGTACTCTTCGTCGCGGAACCGTTCGGGTGCGACGATCATCAGGATCTTTTTGCCGGCAAGCGTCTTGTCCATCGTTCCCTCCTTTTAAACGGTCCGCACTTCCTGCCACTTTTTGCGGGCGTGGTAGCGGAGCACGTTCTCGAGCACCCGCTGTCGCACCGATATGATCTGGCTTTTCTTGTACTCGTCGTGGCTCGCGCGGCCGGTACGGCTTTCGACGAACGATTCGTGGTCGAGTATCTGTATCTCGAAGGGGAAGAAGAATTTGTAGGCGAGGTTGATGCTGAAGGGGTCCTGTATCGTGATGAGTTGCCGCGCCGTGAGCTGGATGGAGGTGTACTGCGTCGAAGAATAGGGGTTGTTCTCGCGGATCTGTTCCTCCTGTTCGGCCGCCTTGTCCTTGTCGAAGGTAAGGAATGGTTTGAAGTAGTCACGCACCTGCTCCTCGGACCAACCGGTGAGGTCCTCGTCCTTGAAACGGACGAGCCCGTCGAGGAACTTCTCGAGGTCGATGAGATTGTTGCGGGTCCGCGACGGCTTGATGTTGGCGAACGACACCACATGGTTCTCGGCGAGATACTTGAGCACCAGCAGCACATCGAGTTTGTCGTTGGTCACGATGCGGACACCGACCCGGTCGAACACATCGGCCGTCACATTCTCCTTCTTGTGGAGGAGCTTCATGATGAGGCTTTCCTTGGTCTTCTCGCTCTTCATCTCGAAGAGTTTGAGCCGTATCTGGTTGCGGCCGCGTCCGATGAAATACTCACCCTTGTTGTTGACGTTGAGGTGGGTCATGAAGCGGGCGAATATCTGCTTCTTGATACCTTGGAAGAAGTATTTTGACAGGTCGTTCTCGACATGGGTAATGGTGTGGGCGACGCGGAGCACCGCGCAGGCCCAGCGCTGGGTGATGGAGCGGGTCTTTTCGGAGGCCATGACCAAAAAGTTGCGCGGATCGTCCTCCCACAGGACATTGGGCGGGATGGCGAGCGTCGGGGTCTGCCCCTCGGGGTCTTCGAGCAGGTAGGTCTGGATGAACGACTTCGCCTCGCTCAGGATCGAGCGGACCTGTTCGGCGTGGACCGCGTTGTCGAGATCGTAGCCGTAGTTCTTGAGGTAGAGGTGCGCCTCCTCATACGACTCGATGGAGAGTCCGTTGATGTCGATGAAGGATTTGTTCGAAAGGACGACATCCATCAGTTCGTGCGGGAAGGTCGCGAAGGTCTCGATCAGCCGTTCTTTCTGGTCCATCGGGTCACCTCGTTAAGAGCCGGGTCATTGTAACAAAGAGAAACGCAAAATGCAAAAAGGAGCGCATCTTCTTGTCACACACTTCTTTTGACTTATTTTTTTTGCACGGTAAACTCTGTCTCACTTGGTGGATATAAAAGGTGGATATAAAATCGGGAGATCATCATGATGCGGTTGTTTTTCGGGCTTGCTGTGACGATGCTTGTCTTTGCCTGCGGCGGCGACGGTGGCGACGACAACGCCGCCAACCAATGCATCAGCAACCAGACAAAATGTGTCGGCGATCTACTTGTGTGGTGCAATGGCGGCTCTTGGGAACTGGCGATGGACTGCGCCGCTACCGGCAAAACCTGTGAACAAGATCCTTTTTCTACAGCGCAATGTGAAAGTCTTCTATGCGGCAATGGCGTGACCGATACCGGCGAAATTTGCGACGGTGTCGCCAAGGCATGTACGGAAATCAGCAGCAAATATATCGGTGGAACCGCCTCGTGCAAAGCCGATTGTTCAGGTTATGACACCTCCTCCTGTACCGCAAAGCCTTATTGCGGAGACAATATCGTCAACAACAGCGAGATATGCGACGGAAACACCAAAGACTGTATTCAGATAAATAGTGGCTACCACGGAGGCATGGCCCCCTGTAAAGACGATTGCACCGATTGGGACCCCACCACCTGCGAACGATGCGGCGATGGCATAAAAAACGGGGGGGAAGCATGCGATGGTGGAACGAAGCCCTGCAAAGACCTCATGGGGTCCGGCTGGGGCGGGGACGCCCCCTGTTATTCTGATTGTAGCGGATATGATACATCCACTTTCTGTCTGCAAAAATCGGTTGAATCCCCAGAGTTTGCCGTCACGGATTCTTGCGACGACGGATACAACATCGAGTGGCGCATTTTCGACAGAACGGACGGAATCATCATTGGTCCAGAAGACACAACTAAAGCCTATGTGACCGACGCGATGGATGAACCGCATAAAATAGAGATCGACTGCTATTTCGGCAACGAAATCTGTGTTGGTGCGATCCAACATAAAGAGAATGCCTCCTTTCAGTGGTGCCTCGGTATAAACGGTAACCAGACTTATGATCCAGATTGTTGCATTCCTTGTGAAGACACACTGGGAGAAACCGACTGGCAGATGACTTTCGGTTGCGACTAACCGACAGCTATAGCACTTGTCAGTAGGCGCCGAGTTTTTCGACGCGGCGGGTGAAAAGCATCTGTGTTTCTTATCGTGTTGCGACGCTGGGATGAACTGCGCTGTCGGCGACCGCGATGTTACGCAGAAGATTCGGACAGATGTCGTAGCCATTGGGCCACGCGATACCTCCGCCCGGTTCGATGAACGCCCGGGCAAAATAAGCGGGGTCCTTCAGGTCGGCCGTGAGTCCCTTGCCGATATATCTCGACACATCGATCATACCCATGAAACCGTCCGAGAAACGCGCCCACAAACGATACGGTGCCACGACCCGCAATTCTTTCACTTCGCACATCACAGCATCACCTCAGTCCAGCGGTTTTATTGGTTCCGGGTTCGTCGGTTGCGAAGCCAGACCCCAATCCTTCATGAGTTCTTCCCTGTGTTGGAAGGCCCATTCCAAAACCAGCGCATGAGCACGCCGATGCATCGAACCGTTGATGATCTGCAGGGTCTGTATGTCGTACTCAGCCTTGTGTTCGCCGTACTCCGCATGGAAATGGGGCGGATTATGGTCCTGAAAATACATACGGATCACTATACCGAAAAATCTGCTGATCTCGGGCATTGTCCCTTTCCTCCCCTCAACTATGCTTCGGCATTGTACCGACCGACCGGTTCGATGTCAAGATGGCTTTTCAACAGGCGTCGAGTTTTTCGACGCGGCGTTGATGGCGGCCGCCTTCGAAGGCGGTCGAGAGGAATATCTTCACGAACCGTTCGGCGTCGGCGGGTGTGGTGAAGCGGCCGCCGAGGCAGATGACATTGGCGTCGTTGTGTTCGCGGGAGAGTTTCGCATATTCATCGCGGTGGACGAGCGCCGCGCGGACACCGGGATGGCGGTTGGCCATGATCGACATGCCGATGCCGGTGCCGCACACGAGGATGCCGAACTCGGCGTTCCCGGCGAGTATATCCTGCGCCACGAGCGCCGCGTAGTCGGGATAGTCGACCGATGTTTCATCGTTGCAGCCGCGGTCGATAACCATGTGTCCCTCTTTTTCAAGGAACGCGGCGAGATGTTTTTTCAGCGGGAAACCGCCGTGATCCGAAGCGATGGCGACGAACATGGGAACCTCCATAAAACCGGGCGTGCCGTTGGCGCGCCCCTACAAATAAACCACCTTTGCATCAGCCGGGAAGCGGCCGCTCTTGCGGGCGATGGCGACACTCGTTTCCCACGCGGCGGGGAGGATGAATTCGCGCTCACCGCGCTTCGCCAGTTTCGCCAGCGCCTCGGCCACCACCACCTGCGCGAGGTTGTCGGGATAGGGCGAAACGACGATGCCGTCCTTGGGGAGTCCTATCCGTATCGTCGGGATCCCCGCCTCCTGCGCCGCGAGGAATATATCGGCCGCGCGGTCGATGGCCGCGACCGGGTCGAACCGCGCCTCGTTGCACTGGAGCCGCTGCGATATCTTGGTCCCGGCAAGCGGCATGAAGGGATATATCCGTATCGCGTCGGGACGGGCCGCGATGAGGGCGCGGCAGGTCGTCGCGACATCCTGCGGCGTCTCGTCGGGGTAGCCGGTCATGAACTGGAGCACCACCGACAGCCCCGCCTCTTTCAGGTCCTTAACCGCCTGCCGCGTATCGTCGGCGGTGTGCCCGCGCTCCATCTCGGTGAGGAGCCGGTCGGACATCGTCTGCGCGCCGAGCTCCACCACCGCGAAGCCGCTCGTTTTAAGTAGCTTTGCCATGCCGGTGTTGATGGTGTCGGGACGGGTCGAACAGCGCAAACTACCGACGATCTTCCGCGCGATGAGATCTTTTCCGACCTGCAGATATTCGCTCAGTTCGCGCACCGGCAGGGCGGTGAAACTGCCGCCGTAGAACGACAGTTCGACCGGACGGTCGCCGCTCGACCAGCCGATATATTTCTCGACGATGCCGGGGACCGCGTCGGGCAGTGACCCCGCCCCCGCTATCGCCTCCTGATCGCAGAAGGCGCACCGATGGGTACAGCCGCGATGGGTGATGAATACCGGTATGATGAGCGGGCGCCCGGTCGGCGCGATGCCGCGAAAGGTCACTCAGTTCCCTCCCTCAAGGACCGGGAAGGTTGTATCAGCCGACGCGTCAAGAGTCAAAAACTTTCGTCTTGGGCCGCCTTCGGCTATACTGCTCCGCACTGTTGGGGAAATTTTCGGTGAACCGCTTCCATGCCGCACTGCTCGACGAGGCGATCGGGCGTTTTGAAAAAAGCCTGTGGAAAGGCGATATCCTCCTCGCGGGACTTTTCCGTGAACGGCATATCGGCAAGCGCGACCGGGCCATTCTGCGCGATCTGTTCTTCACCTACATCCGCCGCCGGTATCTGGTCGACCAACTGATGAGCGAAGGGATACCGCGCCCCGAGGCGGTCCATCAGGCGCAGGAGACGAAGCCCGGCGCGACGACGCCGGAACTCTACCACTCCTTTCCGCCGCTCTACCGCGACGCCGCGCTGAAACGCTACGGCGACGGGGCCGAGGCGATGCTTGCGTGGCTCGACGGCCGCGCTCCGACGACGATACGGATCAACCGGCGCCGCACCGGCCGCGACGAACTGCAACGACTGCTTGCCGCCGAAGGTATTCTCAGCGTCCCGACGCCACGCTCGCCCCACGGCCTCATCGTGACCGAGGGGGAAGCGCAATTGACACGCTCATCACTTTACGAAAAAGGACTGTACGAGTTGCAGGACGAGAGTTCGCAACTCGCCGTGGGGTTGGTGCCCGAGAGCGCAAAGACTCTGCTCGACCTCTGCGCGGGCGGCGGCGGCAAAAGTCTCGCCCTCGCGGCGCTCCGTCCGGCGCTCAAGATAACGGCGAGCGATATCCGCACCCACCGTTTCCCCGAGATAGAGAAACGGGCCGCGCGCGCCGGAACGCCGGTGACGACCGTCGCCCCCGACAAACTCGCCGGGACGAAGTTCGACGCGGTGCTCGTCGACGCCCCCTGCTCCGGGTCGGGTGTCCTGCGGCGCAATCCCGAAGACCGGTGGCGCATCGGGGAAAAGGAACTCGCGGCGCTCAATAGGGCTCAGGAAGAGTGTCTCTCCACGGCGCTGCGACATCTCGCGCCGGGCGGCGTCATCGTCTATCTCACCTGTAGTTATCTCTCTGCCGAGAACGAGGAAAACATTGCAAAGTACACCGCCGCGCACCATGATATCATCGCCGATGGTCCGGGAATGGTGACTTCTCCGGGCGGGTCGGCCGATCTCATGTTCGGGATGGTGCTGAGGCAACGATGATACTTATCGAGATAGCGATACCGCTTTTCTTCATGGCGCTCCTCATCACCTTCAAGGTGCGGCTCGAGGTCGTCCTTCCGGCCGGGGCGCTGGCGCTGGCGCTCCTCTTCGGTATGGGCCCGCTGGACGCGGTCATCGTCTACGGGAAACTCTTCGGGTCGGCGCAGTTCCTGATGCTCTTCTGCGTCATTTTCTTCGTGATGCTGCTGGGCGAACTGATGGAACGCGGCAAGATGCTGACGCAGATGTCATCCATCTTCCTGTCGGTGTTCCGCGACAACCGGCTCGCCGCCGCCGCGTCGGCTGCCTTCATCGGACTCCTCCCGATGCCGGGCGGATCGCTCCTTTCGGCCCCCTTCGTCGACAAACTCCTGCCGAGCGAACAAAACGACCGCAAACTGGTCCTCAACTACTGGTACCGTCATATCTGGGAATACTTCTACCCGCTTTATTCGGGCATGGCGTGGATCATCACCGTGATGAAGGTCGAGCCGCTCTCGATCCTCTGCTACATGGGACCGATGTCGCTCATCATGGTGGCGGCCGGCATTCCGCTCATCCGCCGCACCCCGCGCGAAACGCCGCCGGGACTGGCCACCGACGAGAAGGCGCACCGCCTGCTCCTCATCGGCTGGCCGATACTCTTCGCGGTGACCATATCGCTCGCCGGTCTGCCGCTGTGGCTGTCGGTCATCGCTGCGGTCGTCGCCTTCGTCGCCGTCAACCGGCGGCTTGCCCAATTCCTCCTGCCGTACCTGCTCAGCCGCAAGACCATCTTCACCATCTTCATGACCGCCGGCATCGTCTACTTTGAACGGATAGTGCGCGAAGCGGGGGTCGCGACCGCCATCTATCAGGCGCTCCAGACCTACAATGCCGAGGTGGTGGTATTCACCCTGTCGCTCATCATCGGGCTCCTCACCGGCATTTCCATCGCCTTCATCTCGATAGTATTCCCGATCATCAGCCCCTTCCTCATCACGGGCGGCGTGGTCGACATGCCGCTCCTCACCTTTGCCTACGCGGGCGGTTTTACCGGCGTCATGCTCTCCCCCACCCACCTCTGCCTCATCGTGACCACCGACTTTTTCAAGACACGTCTCGCGCTCGTCTATCCCGCCATCGTACGGGCCGGCCTCATCATGGCTCTGGGCGGCGGGGTCTATTACGCATTTTTACGGATGGTGATACGATGAGAATGTGCCTGCTCTGCGGCCTGCTCGCCCTTTCCTGCGCGCTTTCGGCCACCGACGCGCCGACGGTCTACTACTACGGCTTCTCAGGCGAACCGATAGAACTTCAGCGGGTGGACAACGGTTCGACTCTCTGGCCGGTGGTGAGTTACGGCGCGACACCGATGCCGCTCACCGGTCGCATCGGCTTCAAACGCGACGGCGCGGAGAAGATCGATTTCGTCAAACTCGCGCCGGGGGACGATCCCTTCGCCGCGGCGCGCCGCCTTGCGGGCGAACCGGGCATCCGTTGGGCCCAGCCTGAATGGCAGGTCCGCATCATGCCGCACGCCGCGCCGAACGATCCCTATTTCTCCAACGAATGGCACCTAACGCAAATCAAGGCGACCGACGCGTGGGATGCGGTCTCCGGAACCGCACACACGATCATCGCCACCATCGATTCGGGGGTCGATCTTGCGCATCCCGATCTCATCCTCAACCTTGCCAAAGGGAAAGATCTGACCGGCGGCTCGAATGCCGCCTGCGATCATCCCGGGTCGGGACAGAATGCCATCATCACCGCCGCCCACGGTACCATGGTATCGGGTCTCATCGCGGCACTGTTCAATAATGGTATCGGCGGCGCCGGGGTCTGCCCCGCCTGCGCAGTTCTGCCGGTCAAATTCCTCCGTTATGACGAAGAGAGCATCCCCGTTACGCGCATCTACGACGCCATCGTCGCGGCGGTCGACGCCGGGGCCGACGTCATCAACAACAGTTGGGGCGACATCGACACCGACTCGTCGGGCAACTGCATCACCGTACCGCGCGACAGTTACCGCGCCGAGGCGATCGCCTACGCCAAGAAACATGGTCGCAACGGCCGCGGAGCCCTCGTCATCTGGTCGGCGGGCAATTCGCAGTGCGACACCTCACTCAACGAGAACTTGAAAAACGACGACATCATCGTCGTTTCGGCGCTCAACGAGAGCGGCGCTCCCGCTTGGTACAGCAACAGCGGGGCGCAGGTCGATCTCTGCGCCGGAGCGGGCAACTGGACCACCGACATCTCCGGCCCCGACGGCATGAATTCACAACTCTACACCACCCCAAACGGCGCCACCGACTACACCGATCAATTCAGCGGTACCTCCGCATCGGCCGCGGTCCTATCGGGGATCGCGGGACTCATGTACGCCGCCAACCCGCTCCTCAATTTCACCGAAGCAATGCGCTGTATCCGTCAGAGCGCCGCGAAACCGACCAGCGCCATCTGCGACGCCGGTGGTTGGAACGACCCCGTCGGAGATCCCTACGCCCCGAGCGGAATGCAACGCTCTCCCTGTTTCGGCTACGGCATTCCCGATACCGCGGCATTGGTGACGATGGCGCGCGACGGCACCTGCAGTGCACCGTACAGCGGCTGCGACACCGACACCCAGTGCGGCGGCGGTTTCTACTGTGACGAATCGACCCGCGAATGCATCAAGCTACCGCCCGAAAAGAAAAAAGAGCCGGACAACGGGTGCAGTCTCACCCTCATCGACTGACGGAGAATGCCATGAGCGATCGCCGCGAGATACTCATCATAACGCCCCCCTTCACCCAGTTGAACGCCCCCTATGCCGCCGCGCCATTTCTCGCCGGGACGCTTACACGCCAAGGGTATGCAGTGCGGCAGTGCGATCTCGGCATTCGGACAACGCTCCGCCTGTTCTCGCCCGATGGGCTCGGCCGCCTGTTTCCTCTCATCGCCGGGAAAAAACTCACCGACGAACAGGAGCGGGTCTGCGACCTTGCGCCGCGGTATAGCGCCACCATTGGCGAGGTGATCCCGTTCCTGCAGGGGAAAAATCCGGGGCTCGCCCAGCGGATCGTGACGCGCCGCTATCTCCCCGAAGGTCCGCGCTTTGCGGTGCTGGACGACGGCGCGGTCGAATTCGACACGCTCGATCTCCACGATCAGGCGCTCTATCTCGCGACGCTCTACCTCGACGATATCGCCGATATCGCCGCCGCAACGGCGCTCCCCGGCTTCGGACTCGCCCGCTACCACGAACGGCTGGCGCAGTCGCCCGCGACCTTCGACGAACTCTACCGGACCGCTACCGGCCCCGGCGATCTGGTCACCGATCTGATGATGCAGGAACTCGCGGCGCTCGACCTTGCCGCCGTCGGTACGGTGCTCGTTACCATTCCCTTCCCCGGCGCCCTCATCGGCGCGCTCCGCGTCGGGAGATATATGAAGGAGAAAGGGATCGCCGTCATCTTCGGCGGCGGCTATGTCAATACCGAACTGCGCGAACTGGCCGACCCGCGCTTTTTCGAGTTCTGCGATTTCGTGACGCTCGACAACGGTGAGGCGCCGGTGCTGGCGATCCTTGAGGGGAAGCCGTTCCTGCGGACCTTCCGTCTCGTCGACGGCAAAGTGGCCTACGAACCGGGCGACGCTCCCGACCTCTTCGGCGAAGAACTCGGCGCTCCCTCCTACGACACGGCGGAGTTGGCGCGCTACCTCGACCTCATCGAGACGCCCAATCCCATGCACCGTCTCTGGTCGGCGCGCGGCACCCTGAAGATCCGGCTCACCCACGGCTGTTACTGGCATAAATGCGCCTTCTGCGACACCGGCCTCGACTATATCGGCCGCTACCGGCCTCTGCCCACCGCGCTCATCGTGGAACAAATCGAACGGCTGGTACGCGAAACGGGGATGAACACCTTTCACCTCGTCGACGAGTCACTGCCGCCCGCCGTACTGCGCGAATTCTCCATGGAGGTACTGCGGCGCGGCCTTACCGTGTCATGGTGGGGCAACATCCGGTTCGAGAAAGGTTTCAACGCCGACCTCTGCCGGCTCATGGCGGCGGCCGGCTGCATCGCGGTGACCGGCGGACTCGAAGGGGTGACACCCAAGATGATGGAACTGATGCGCAAAGGGGTGACGCAGGAGGAGGCGATCTGCGCCATCGGGCGGCTGTCGGATGCCGGCATCATGATACACGCCTACCTTATCTACGCCTTTCCGGGACAGACGCTCCCCGACCTCATCGACGGGCTCGAGATCGTCCGGCAACTCTTCTTCCACGAACTCATCCAGAGCGGCTATTTCCATCGTTTCGCCCTGACGGTCCACAGCCCGGTCTTCGCCGAACAGGAGCGCTACGGCATCGTGTCGCACCGGCGGCATAACAAGTTCGCGAATAACGATGTGTCATATACCGAAAAGGTCCCGCACGACCTCGACGCGTTCGGGCCGGGACTCAAAAAGGCGATCTACAATTATCTCCACGGCGCGCAGTGGGACGCCGAACTCCGCACCTTCTTCGATGTGCCGGTGCCGGCTCCCGCACTTTCGCCGCACGCCGTCACCCGGATGCTCAAGAAACAGCCGAAGGAAAAGGACCCGCACGGCCGCGTGCTGTGGCTCGGCGCGCTCCCCGAACGGTTGGGGACCGGCGCCGAGGGGACGATCCTCCGTCTGACGGGACTCACCGACGCGGTGCGGTGGGAACTGCCGACCCCGCTTGCCGACTGGCTCATCGCGACGCTCACGCGGACATCGGTGCTGACCGGAAACGGCGAACCGCTCACCTTCGCTCAGTTACGGGCGAGTTTCCCGCAGAACGCGGGCGGCTTCGGCGACTTCATGCACAGCGAGTTTTTCGACGACCTCACCACGCTCGGCTTGCTGGTGGTATAGCGCTCTACTGTGCGGTCAGACGCGACCCGGCGCTGTGGGCGGCGAATTCGGGGGCGTACATGCACTGCGCCGTCGCGATACCGGCCGAGTAGTTCCCGGCAAGGGTCACCGTCAGACGGTATTCCAGCACATAGGTCCCCTTGACGGCGCGGTGGATGAAAAAGTTGGTCGATACATCCTTGGTCACCCGGTAGAACCAGAGGCCGTCGCGGTAATCGTGTCCCGACAGCACATCGACCGGTTCGGTCCCCGCCGGGCGGCCATCCTTGAGGTGCAGGTATTCCATGTCGCGGTCGACCCGCAGGACGAGCCGCACCGCTATCTTATCGCCTACTTTGAGCGGTGTCTCACCCGTTATCGGCTCCAGCACCGCGCCGCTGTCGGTCCGCTTTTCGCGCAGTATCTGCCGCTCGATGGAGAGCGGACTCTGCGCTGCGGTTATCTTGTCGAGTTCCTCGAAGTACTGCCAGTAGAGGGCGCCCCACGCCGGTCCCGGATTGGGATTGGCGACCGTCACCTGCGCCATCGCGGGGGTCACCTGCGCACCGGGCCATGAGGTCTTGAAATAGCCGGTCCCCGCCTCGGGGGTCGGTTCCCCTTCGGCCGGTCCCGCCTTCTTCCCGCCGACCGTGACGGTGGCGAGCTTCGTTCCGGCGAGCCAGTCGCTGCCGCCGTAGAGGAGCGCGTAGACCGCGTCGGCGGTCGCCTTGGTGGTACGCCAGTTCTGCACCTGCTTCATCTTGATGAGCCAGGTCTTCATCTGGTCGGCGGAACGGCCGTCCTTCGCCACCTCCTCGAACGCCTCGATGAGCGCCGCCTGCGTCTCGATGGGGAACTGGAACCAGTAGTAGCCCCCCATGTTCTCCTTCCAGTACATGCCGAGTTCGTCAGAGTAGATCGCCCGCTCCTTGAGCGACGCGACCATCTTCGCCGGGGTCGCGGTGTCGCCGAACCGGTTGAGCGCCGTCGCGGTGAGCCCCGTCATGTAGGGCGTCTCCTCAAGCCAGAAGGTGGTCGCCTGTTTCTTCCAGTAGTCGAACGCCGTCTTATGTTGTTCGGCCACCGGCACCTCGGTGAAGAAACTGCGGGTGTAGAGATAGTGCCGTTCGAGATAGGAGATGTGCTCCTTCGTCATATCGACCTTGGCGCGCAGGAGTTCCTCATATTCGCGCTGCATCTGCCGGTCGAGATAGCCGATCGCCGCGCGGGTCATCCGCTCGATATCGGGGCCGGTCGCGACGCCCAGCTTCTTGAGTTTGCCCAGTCCCGCGGTGATGTGCTGGGTGATGTAACGGTCCTCCGGGAGTCCCGGGAACCACGGCCAGCCGCCGCTCGACACCTGCAGTTGGCGCAGTTTATTGAGGGCGCTTTTCAGTTCGTTGCCCATCCGATTGAGGTCGAACAGGAGCGCCACGCGCCGTTTGGCGGCCGCTTCGTTCTGCCCATCGAGTACCCACGGCGTCTCCTGCAGGAGCGCCGACTTGAGCTCCTCGTTCTTCATCAGGTTCGAATCGAGCGCGGCGGTCCCTTTCCACTGGGCAAAGACCTTCGCGATCCGCGGATTCTTGTTCACGATGTGCGAGGCGAGGCTGTTGGCATAGTAGCGCGAAAAGACCTGTTCGGCGCACTCGTAGGGATATTCTATAAGGTAGGGAAGCGCCTGCACCGCGTACCACGCCGGGTTCGAGGTGAATTCGAGCGTGAGCCGGTGGTTGGTGAGGCTCTGCGAGGTATTGTCCTTGAGTTTCTGCAAGGTGAAGTTCTTCGTCTCCTTGCCGTTGATGGGGAGCGGAAGGGTCTCGGTGACGAGCATCCGGTTGGAGAGGACCGGCAGGGTGTTCTCCTCGCCGTCGCCCTTGTCGCCCGCCTTGGCGACGATGCGCCAGACGACCGGACCCTCCCGTTTGGGCACCGTTATCTGCCACTGCACCGCCGCGTTCCCTTTGGCGGGGGCGCTGAACGACGCCTCTTTCTGGGGAACGGCGAAATCGGTGGTGATGTCGGCCATCGTCCGGGCATCCATCAGCTTCAACTCGACCTTCCCGTCGCGCGCCGCGTCGGTCATGTTGCTGATCTTCGCCGACAGGACGAGCCGGTCCCCTTCGCGCAGGAAGCGCGGCACATTGGGGGCGACCATGATCTCTTTCTGTGTCTTGAGTTCGTTACGCAATATCGTCGAGGCGAGATCCTTGGTGTAGGCGAGTCCCAGCATCTTCCAAGTGGTCAACGCCTCGGGGACGGTGAAAGAGACGATCGTTTCTCCCTTTTCGTCGGTCGTGAGCGCCGGATAGAAGAATGCGGTCTCCTGAAGGTTCTTCCGTATCTGCACCGGCGGCGCGGAAGGCCTGACCAGTTCGCCGGAGAGGTCCATGTCGTCGAATTCGTATTGTGCCGCGCCGTCGCCCGCGACCGCGTTCTTGCTCATGACCCGTCCCGTAGCCACCGCCGGGGCCGACGCCGGAACTTTTGCGACGGTCGTTTCGGCAACCGCCACCTCTTCGTCCACCGCGACCGCGCCACGAACCATCCTCATCGCGCCGCCGACACCGCGATTGTAGTACCCGGCATTTTTGTAGCGGTAGCCATAGCCGCCGAGGTACATGCCGAAATAGTTGATAGCGTCGTCGGTGAGGGTCGGCCACGCGACATAGGTATTCCAATCGCGCTCGATCGGCTGGGCGTACCGGACCTGCTGACCTTCGTTGGCAAGCCACTGATAGCGGTAATAGTTCGTCGGGAAAAGGGAAAAGAACCACTGGTGCGGCACGAAGGCATCGAGCGAACCGTCGTAGAGCGTCGCTGCGAGTTCGGCCGCCACCGCCTCCCCTTTCGGGCCGCTTATCTTGATATGCCACTGCTCCTTTTCGCCCGGCTGAAGCGTACTGCGGAACGAGAGGAACTCATACTTGAGCTGTTTATTGCTCCACGGCACCATGATGGTGCGCATGCCGCTGAAACTGCGGCCGTGCTTGAGGAAAAGATAGCGTAGCGCGATGTTGCCGCGGTCCGATTCATTCACCGGGACGCGGATGACCTTCTGCGACCGGTCGAGCGTGACGAGGGTGCGCTCCTCCTTCTCTCCCCGCAGAATATCGAGCACCACCGTCACCGCGTCGGCGGCGGTCGCAAAAAGTATTTCGGCTGTCTCGCCCGGTTCGTACTTCTCTTTTACCACCACGATGTCCTCGTACCGGTTCCGCGCGCAACCGCCGTCGGCGACCGTCTGTATAGGCACGATGCGGCGCGTCACGACCGGCTGGCCAAACGTATCGGTGGCGGTCGCCTCGACGAGATAATCGCCCGCAGGCCACTCCTTCGGATCTATCGTCAGTTTCTTTTCGGCACCGGTGTCGAAGGGCAGGCGCAGATATTCCTTTTCCTTCGGGCGCGGCGCCGTATCCTCGTCACCGTAGGGGTCGTGCGGGAACTGCTTAATGAAGGCCGCCTTGTCGAGCAGGAAGCGGTCGGGCCGTTCGTAGAAAAGACGCGGCCGCAGGAGCCGGTCGGGGTCCTTGAGCCGCGACACCGTCACGGTCCCTTTCGACGGTTCGGGCTCGCCGCTCAGGTTGGTGGTGGCCAGTTCCAGTTCTAACGGCGCGTTCGTAAATCCCTGCGCCGCGCCGCCCACCGTCACCCGGAGCGCGCTGTAGGCCGCCTGCACGAACCGCTCGGTGGGGTGCGTCTCGCCGTTGATATCGGTCACCTCGGCATGGACGCGGTAGGAGAAGAGCGGCTGTTCCTCCTTGGGCACCTGCGTGTCGGGCCGCGCCGTGAAGGTGATCGTGTAGCGGCCGTCGGGCCCGGTGGTCGCCTCCCCCTTGCCGATCATCGCCTTCTTGCCGTTCCAGAGGTCGTAGAACCAACTCCGACCCCACCAGCCGAAGTAGTAGGGGAACTGCACCTCGCGCTCGACATACCACTGCACCTTGGCGTCGGTCAGCGGCGCACCGGCGTAGGAGATCGCCTTCCCCTCGACCGTCACCGCGTCGCCGAGCCGGTAAGCCCCCTTGGGCGGTTCGATCGCCGTTTCGAACAGCGGCCGTTTGTATTCTTCGACCGAAACGGAGTGGTTGCCGGTCTTGGTGCGTAGCGTCACCCGTCCGTTAAGGGCGCCGGTCGGCGCGGTCAAAGCGCCGTGAAAACTGCCATACCCATTGGTCGTGACCGCGAGCGATCCCGTCTTCTGGCCGTTCGGGTCGTAGAGTTCGACGGTATCGTTCTTCCCCGCGACGATCTTGGGCATCCCCGTCGCGTCGTGTTCGATGGCGATACCCTTGAAATAGATCGTCTGGCCCGGCCGGTAGATCGCGCGGTCGGTAAAGAAATAGGTGCGGGTGTAGGAACGCCGATCGCGGCTGTAGGGGTAGCCCCAGAAGGCGCTTTTCAGCCGGTCGCTCCCCTGCGTGATGAGCACCGAAAGACCGTAGGAGCGGTAGTTATCGCGCGGCAGGGACACCTTCAGCAAGCCGTTCCGGTCGGTCGTCCCGTTCGCCGTTTCCCGTTCCACATAGCGCGAGGAATGGTAGTCGTACTCGTTCCGGAAGATGGTCACCTGAGCCTGCTGGATCGGACGGCCGCTTGCCCGGTCGGCGACGAACAGTTCCAGCGCACGGTCGTCCACCTGATGCCGGAAGGCGATGCGCGACGAGCGGATGATGACCCAGTTGAGGGCGTTCTTCTCAAAGGAGAACTGCGGATCGGTGCCGCACAGGATCGCGAAATCGCCCCGTTCGAGCGGCGGGACCGGTACCTCGACACGATGTTCGCGTAGGTCGCCGTCGTCAGGGAGCGGCACCTGCCATTCGTGGCGCGGCGGCAACGCCGCAAGTTCCTGCGCCGTCTTCTCGGGGTTACCGCCGCCGTAGTGATAGCGCGCCGTCAGTTCGTCGGCCCGCGCCGCAGTCAGTTTCACGGTGCGGAAATAGAGCGTCTTGACATTGCGGTATTTGAGCAGGATGAGCGACGGCTGTTCGGGGGTCGTTTCGGGTTCGACCTGCAACTGGATGAACTTGCGGGTAATGTCGGAGGAAAGCGCCGCGCAAAGCGCCGCCCCCTCGCTGTCGGGCCACTTGAGCATCACCGCGCCGCATTTCGCGAGCGCATCCTTGAGCCCCATCCGATCGGTATCGGGCATACCCTCGCGCCACGCGGTCCCTTTCTCGTACGAAAGGCGCGCCAGTTCGTAGCCGATGTTCGCCGAGGCGGCGTGCGACCCGTACTGCCGTTCAAGGAGTTCTATCGTCTTCAGATAGAGGTCCTCCCTGTTCTCGGCGGTGTGGATGCCGCGGACGAAGGCGAGCCGCTTGAGTTCGATGTCGATGAGCGCCGCCGGGTCGCCGTCGCGCAGATGGGCGCGGGTGAGATCCTGCAATACCGTCAGGGCGTGCCACGCCAGCGCATTTTTATCGGTCGTCGCGAGCGGCAGGAGCGCGAACCGCTCGGCCGGCAACAGATAGGCGGTGTCGCTTACCTCGAACGGCGTCGCCCCTTCGGCTATCGAGCTCTCGTCGTTCATGAAGAAATCGGCGGCGCGGTGGGCGACAAGATCGTAGAGTGTCGGCCGTAGTGTCCGCGGCCGCGTTCCTTTGGTCAACACCTCGTCAATGAGTTCTATCTTTATCTCACGCAGTTTCGGGCCGTATTCGAGCGCCGCGTGATGATGCGCCGCGATGCGGGCGATCAGCGTGGGAAGGCTCCATGTCGCGATATCCCCTTCGGTCGCGGTAGTGTCGGTCCGCTCGTAGAAACGCCACCGATTTTGTTGAAAATAGCTCTCATACAGATCGGCCGCTATCGAATGAAGCAGGTTCCGTTCGGGGAACTGCGCCGTCGCTATCTCCTTCTCGATCGCCGCGATCTGTTCGGCCGGCTGTTTCTCGCCGATCCGCTGTTCGAATTTCGCACGCTGGATAAGCGCCTTGACGATCTGCGGCACATTGTGCGAGCCGCGCGCCGCATCGAGTATCTTCGCCGCCTCCTCGAGCGCCGTGCGCGGCTTCCCCTCCTTCTCGGCCGCCGCGACCTTTTCCCACTCTGCGGCATGGTCATCGTAATGGTCGGGCGCGATGAAATCAATGTCGGGGGACATCTCGTCGGACAGTGTCTGCGGATCGGGCCCCGCCGTGGCGCTCTTGGCGCCGCCGCATGCGACGAGGAGAAAAAGGGCCACGAACGCAATGACGAGGAGATGCCTACCGCTCATGTTGATTCCCCTGCTGAAAAAGACCGTAACGGAACGATCACTCTATTATAAATTGTTCAGGATGCTCTGGATGTCTGCCTTATCGGAGGCCTTGAGCCGTGACTGGAGCGCTTTCTGGAAATATTCTTTTGCCTTGGCCTTCTGTCCTTTCGCCTGATAGGCATAGCCGAGCCCGTAATAGGCCTCGCCTTCGCCGGGATCTATCTCGATCGCTTTCATGAAAAGTTCTATCGCGCTATCGTTGTCGCCGGCATCGGCGAGCGCCCAACCCTTTTTCACAAACCCTTTTACCGATCCTTTCTTGGGTCCCGTAGCCTGTTTCGGGACAACAGATTGTTTCGGCGCAGAGACCGCTTTCCGGGGAGTCTCTTTCGGTTCGGGCCGCCGCATCTGTTCGCGTTGTTCTTCGACCAGATCGTTTTTGGGCGGCTCGACCGGAGCAGGCTTCACCTCGGGAACAGGGCTCGGCGCCGGCGCCGGCTGTTCGCTACCAATCTCCGGGACATCGGGGGAACGTTCCGCCTTCACCGCATCTTCACCGCCGCTCTTGAACAGGATAAGGGCGATGATCACGATACCGGCGATAGCGGCGATCACCGCGATGATCTTCATATTTATTTTTAGCGGTTGTTTGGGCTTCTCGTCGTCGTCCTCGAACAGCTTTTTGAATTCCTCGTCATCTTCTTTTTTTGTTACCGGCTTGGGTGCAGGCTTGGGCTCAGGCTTCGGCTCAGGCTTCGGCTCAGGCTTCGGCTCAGGCTTCGGCTCAGGCTTCGGCTCAGGCTTCGGCTCAGGCTTCGGCTCAGGCTTCGGTTCAGGTTTCGGTTCAGGCTTCGGCTCAGGCTTCGGCTCAGGTTTCGCCTGCGACCTGATACCGGAACGGTCAACCGTCGTGGTTCCGGCGGGCGGTTTGGCGGCGGTAACGATCTGTTCCTGCCGCTCCGGTGCGGGCGGCGCATCGGGATCCAACATCATGGTCTTTTTCGGTTCTCGCTGTTCAGCGGTCACGGCGCCGGGTATCATCGTCGGTCGATTGCGCCGTTCGGCCAACAGGTCCCGTATCGTCCCGAAACTAGTTACCGGGAACCAATCCATCCCATTGTGCGACACCTCGTCGGCATCGCTCACTTCGCCCGCCCGTATTTTGGCGGTGAGCTCGCGGACATCGGCTATCCTGAATACCCGACCGCCGGGAAGACGGACGAGTGAATCGACAAAGAACGCCGCCTCATCGGTACCCTGCAGGCCGACACGTTCAAAATGTTCGGTCAGTTGCGTAAAGGTCGATAGCGCCGTCCATTCGTGGCCGTTGAAGGAAACCTCGTCACGCGGCGTCACTTCACGACGATCAATACGCTCATCAAGATCGTCAAATCCCCGCACCTTGAATATGATGCCGGTCGGCTTGCGAATGAGGGCATTGTCGAACCGAGCGGCGAACTCGGTGTCCACCGTAGCGGGGGTCTCTCCCTCGACAATAAAAAAAGCGTTACAGTTCTTACACTTGACCTGCGCTCCTTCCGGCGGGATATTGGCAGGACGCCGATACTGTACACCGCAGGAAGGACAGGTAATGACCGCATTTTGTTCCATCAGAGAACTCCCGTTCACAGCGAGCCGATTCTAGTGCATCGGCATCACCAAGTCAAATAAATACACCTCTAAATATTGGGCCGGACACTCGCGGGAACTTTTCTCGAATATGAAGCGGTCGATTGTTCATGATTTTTTGCCTAATGACCATGCAAGATGCGGTCGATAATAAATATTTTGGTAGAGGGGTTGACATCCCCTTTCTTTTCAGGTAAATTCTTCTTGATTCATTCGCCACTTTAATTGAGGGGCCTGAACGGGGCAAAGTGGCTTCAATTTGGCTCTTGCCAAGTTCACTTATTTCCTTTCAAACCTGCCCTGCCCCTCATCCTTTTTTTTCTCGAACGGGAGAAACTTGACTCGCCTCCCCCTTTCGGACATCATCGATTCGTCTTGAAGTTCTCTAACAACGCAAGGAGCATGCGATGAAAGATCCGAGATTGGAAAAGCTGGCGAAGAATTTGGTCCGTTTCTCGTGCCGCGTCAAGAAGGGGGAGAATGTCCTCATCGAGGTGAAGGACGAGGCGGCCAAACCGCTGGTCGAGGCGCTCGTCACCGAAGTGCAGGCGGCCGGTGCGACGCCGTTTGTCAACCTGTACGACCAACGCATCATGCGGAAACTCATCGGCGGCGCAAGCGACGCATGGTTCGACATCATGAAGGAGGTCGACCTCCTCAAGATGAAGAAGATGCACGCTTTCATCGGCATCAACGGCCGCAACAACTCCTACGAGTTTTCCGATATCCCGGGCGCGAAGATGAAGAACTATATGCAGAAATACGTCCAGCCGGTCCATTTCGACCAGCGCGTCAAGCACACCAAGTGGTGCATCCTCGCCTACCCCAACCCGAGTTACGCGCAGGGCTCGACCATGTCGACCGAGGCGTTCGAGGACTTCTACTTCAATGTCACCACGCTCGACTACGCCAAGATGGACAAGGCGATGGACCCGCTGGTGAAGCTGATGTCGAAGACCGACAAGGTCCATCTCAAAGGGCCGGGCCGCACCGACCTGACCTTCTCGATCAAGAAGATACCGATCATCAAATGCGCCGGTCAGATGAATATCCCCGACGGCGAGGTCTTCACCGCCCCGGTCAAGGAGTCGGTCAACGGCGTTATCGAGTACAACACCCCGACCGTCTATCTCGGCAAGAAGTTCGAGAAGGTCATCCTTACCTTTAAGAAGGGAAAGATCGTCAAGGTCGAAGGGGACAATGTCGCCAAGCTCGAAGAGATCTTCAACAGCGATCCGGGGGCCCGCTATGTCGGCGAGTTCGCCATCGGCGTCAATCCCTATGTCGTCAAGCCGATGGTCGACATCCTTTTCGACGAGAAGATCGCCGGTTCGATCCATTTCACGCCGGGCAACTCCTACGACGAAGCGCCCAACGGTAATCACAGTCAGGTCCACTGGGACCTCGTCATGATACAGACGCCCGAATACGGCGGCGGCGAGATATATTTCGACGGCAAGCTGGTCCGCAAGGACGGCCTGTTCGTCCTCAAGGAACTGAAGGGGCTCAACCCCGAGAACCTCAAGTAAGCCGGCCCGCCGGCGGGGGACCCGATGCAGGCCGACCGCCGCTTCATGCGCGATCACATCGAAGAACTGCTCTCCATCGAGCGCGAAAGCTTCGCCGACCCGAAGAACGGCAATATCTTCTCGTCGCTCTACGACGACGCGGCGGCCCATATGCATTACTTTGTTGCACAGAGCGATACGGGGGTGATCGGCGGCTATCTGCTACTGTCGCTCGCGGCCGACGAGGCGGAGATCATCAATGTCGCGGTACCGCCCGCTCTGCGCCGGCGCGGCATCGGGATCGAACTCGTCACCGAGGCGCTCGCTTTCGCCGCGGCCCGAGGAGCGGCCGCCTGCTACCTCGAGGTGCGCGCAAGCAATCTCTCGGCACGCCGGCTCTACGAAAAAATGTCGTTTAATGTTGTAGGCGTGAGAAAAATGTATTATAGTGCGCCGTCCGAGGATGCGATAGTGATGCGCCGGACGCTGGAGGATGCGTGCAACAGCGATCGATAGTCACCAAGATAGCCGACCTGATGGCGGTCGCCAACGACTGCTTCCTGATGGCGGTACCCTTCGAGCCGGAACCGCTGCCGGGACAGTTCGTGATGATCTCCTTCGGCGACGGCCGCACCGACCCGTTCCTGCCACGCCCCATATCGATATTCGATTGGGACGACGGGATGCTGACGCTCCTCATCCGGGTGGTCGGCCGTGGAACCTTGCTCATGGCACGGCAAGCGGTCGGGATGCCGGTACGGGTGACCGGGCCGCTCGGTAATTCATTCCCCGATGAGTCGGGCAGTGTCTGTTTCATCGGCGGCGGCATCGGCATCGCGCCGCTCTACTACGCCGCGAAACGCTCAACGGCACAGGACAAACGGTTTATCCTCGGCTTCCGTTCGGCCGAACAGAGTTATCTCACCGACGACTACCTCAAGATCGCCACCGCCCACTTCGTGAGCGACGACGGGTCGCTCGGCGACAAGCTCTTCCCGCATCAGAAGCTCGACGCGCTCGCCAAGTCAGGGGAAAAACCCGATCTGGTCATCACCTGCGGACCCGAGAAGATGATGGCGGCGGTCCACGAGGTAGCGAAGAAACACGGCATACGCGACCATCATTCGCTCGAATCGCGGATGGGATGCGGCATCGGCGCGTGTCTCGGTTGCCGCGTTCAGATGCCGGGCGCATCGGTGCTCGTTTGCAAAGAAGGCCCCATATTCGACGGCTCTATTTTTGAGGAGAAAAAGTGACCGACCTGCGCGTCCACATCGGCAAAACGACGCTCAAAAATCCGATACTGACCGCCTCGGGGACCTTCGGCTACGGTCCCGAGTTCGAACCCTATCTCAACCTGAACGCCATCGGCGGCTTCTGCACCAAGGGGATCTCGCTCGAACCGCGTCCCGGCAATCCGGGCATCCGCATCGTCGAAACGGCGTCGGGGATGCTCAACTCCATCGGCCTTGAGAACTGCGGTTCGCGGGTATTCCTCGACGAGACGATGCCGAAGATCGCCCGCTACGACACCGCGATCATCGTCAATTTCTACGCCTACACCGAAGAGGACTTCGTCAAACTCGCGGCGGTACTTTCGGAGAACGACCGCATCGACGCGCTCGAGATGAACCTCTCGTGCCCCAATGTCAAACAGGGTGGCAGCGCCTTCGGGGCCGACCCGAAGCTCATCGAATCGCTCACCGCCGCGGTGCGGAAGGTCACCGCCAAGACGCTTATTGTGAAACTCTCGCCCAATGTCGCCGACATCACCCTCACGGCGCGCGCCGCCGAGGCGGGCGGGGCCGACGCCGTATCGCTCATCAACACGCTCGTCGGGACGGCGATAGACCGCCGGACGCGCCGCTTCGTGCTCGGCAACAAGGTGGGCGGCCTGTCGGGACCCGCGATAAAACCGGTCGCGCTACGGATGGTGTGGCAGACGGCCAAGGCGGTGAAAATTCCGGTCATCGGGATGGGCGGCATCGCGTCGCTGGGTGATGTGCTCGATTTCCTCATTGTCGGCGCCCGCGCCGTGCAGGTCGGATCGGCCAACTTCGTCGATCCCGGCATCGCGCAGACGCTCGCCGAAGGGCTCGACCGCTACCTCGCCGAACGACAGGAGACGATCGATCAGCTCATCGGATCGGTGCAGGAATGACGGTGCGGTCGTTCTGCATCGCCCTCCTTCTTTTTTTCCTCGCCGCCTGCGCCGACCCCTACGGCATCTACCATAAAGTGCGCGACAAAGAGGACCTGCAGAAGATATCGCTCCTCTATCAGGTGGACATTGACAAACTGCGGGCCGCGAATACCATGGGCCCCGCCGACGAGGTGAAACCGGGCGAATACCTGTTCGTACCGGGGGTCAAGGCCCCCTCCGACGGAAAAGTGAAAAGCGTTCCTTCACAAAAGAAAGATACTGGCAGGGCGGTGGGCACCGGCAAACAGGCGCTCGCGACGACCCACGGTGCGCAGGGCAAACAACTCAAGGCGACCGGCGACGCGAAGTTCATCTGGCCGCTGAAAGGGGTGGTCACCTCGCCCTTCGGCGTCCGCAACGGCACTATGCACGAAGGGATAGACATCAGCGTACCGGAAGGGACCCCGGTGGTCGCGGCGGGCGACGGCAAGGTGATATTCTCGGCCGACCACGGCGGCTACGGTAATGTGGTCATCATCCAGCACGCCGACAACTACTTCTCCGTTTATGCCCATAACAGCAAACTGATCGCGCAGGAGGGTCAGACGGTCAAGCAGGGAGACAAGATAGCGCTCTCGGGCAACACCGGACGCTCCTCCGGCCCGCATCTCCATTTCGAGGTGCGCATCGGTTCCAAACCGCAGGACCCGATGCCATTCCTTCCCCGGGCGGCCCCATAGCTCAGATGGATAGAGCGGCGGATTCCTAATCCGCGTCTGCCGCAGGTTCGACTCCTGCTGGGGCCACCAACTTCTTTCCTCTTTTATATCACCATGATGAAATTTGCATTTTCACCGCGCATCCGCTACCCTTCCGGTGACGATATGTCGGAGGGAGGCGGTCATGGCTCTGGTATTCAGCAACTTCAAACGAGCGCTCACCTCTCTGGAGAAGGCGCTCGCTCTGTCGAAGGACGACATCGTCCGCGACTCGGTCGTCAAGCGGTTCGAATATTCCTATGAACTGGCGTGGAAACTGCTCCAGCGGGCATTGGAAGAGGACCTCGGGAGCGCCGCGGTCGACGGCCTGCCCCGCCGCGAATTGTTCCGCATCGGCGCCGAAAAGCGCTTCATCGCCGATGTCGCGCCGTGGTTCGAATATCATCGGCTCCGCAATCTTTCCAGCCACACCTACAATGAAGAGATAGCCGAGGAGATGTACAAGGCGGCGGTGCGGTTCGCCCTCGATGCGAGACTGCTCCTCAAGAATCTCGAAGCACGCAATGGCTGAGATCACCCCGCGTGAGCGGGCGCTCATCGCCGACCTGCTCGCCGCCCATCTGCCGGGAGTGCCGATCCATGCCTTCGGTTCGCGCGTGAACGGCAACGCGAAACCCTACTCCGATCTCGATATCGCGCTTATCACCGACACGCCTCTACCGATCGCGCAGGTGGCCGAGCTGGCCGAGGCTTTCGCCGAAACGGACCTGCCGTTCCGGGTCGACATCGTCGAGTGGGCGCGCATCGCCGACGACTTCAAGGCGGTCATCGCCGCGCGCTACGAGAAGTTGCAGTAGCCAAGGAGCGCCATGAAAAGGCTTGTCGCGCTGTTATTGAGTCTTCTGCTTTTCGGCAACTGTTGTTTCGGTGCCTATCGGACAACCGCCAGAGTTCAATATAAGGACAAAAAAGGCTGGTCGCAGATCATCCAACTACCCGTCAATTTTATGACCGGCAATGAGCTTAACGACTTACGCAAAACGAATGATTTCTCCTATTACTCATTGTATGCTCTCGTCGAATGGCCTTCCGGTCTGACCAACCATGTGAAGATCGACAATCTCTCTTCTTGCGACCGAACAGTCGACGAGAAATGCATCCTTGAGTATTCCGAAAGCTTCAAGGGACAGGACCTCGGCGACAAGGAATGGGGTATCTGCCTGTCAGAACTCTGCATTCCGGCCTTTTCGGAATATTCTTTGGACGATCCGGCGAAGAAGCGAAAACCCGACAGCGATTTCAGCATCTCGCCAAAAACAACTTTGGGACTTGGGTGGATATCTCTATTACTTGGCTTCGCCTTTGTCGGCATTGGTTCATGGATATTGGAGGATAACAATATCTATAAAAAGAGTTCCATAGGCGAGAGGACCGCTACCTTATCTCCCGCAGGAGAAGCCATGGTTGGATTTTTCGCAGTAGGCGGTGTTTTTCTGGCTGCATCTCCCGTCTTTTTCATCATGGGTGGCAATACTTCTGAGTGGTCGAATCCGCAGAAAGATATCGCCGAAAGACCCAAATCAAAACAACCGCCGGTGTATGGATTAAATATCGCCGGAAAATTCTAACGGATTCAGCTGATCCGCTCGGTCAATAGTTGCAACTGGCGCCACACCCTTTCCAGCTCGAATGCCTCGTATTCCAGAGCGCGCAGGACCGGCCGCAATTGACCTTCCTGTTGTTGTTTCAATACCGCGAACTTCTCTCCCGATAAAGAAAAGGGATCGTTGCCCGGCACCGCCAGTTTCTTTCTCACCATCTCCACGAACCGCTCATCGTCAAGTTTCAGGGCCGACCGTTGAAGGGCATGATCCAGATCGAAGAAATCGCGTATCGCCGGTCCTTTGCGGGTCAGCGCCGCCCGCACTTTCTCCGCCCAGACCTCCTGAAAAGCCATGACCCTGACGGTGAAAGGAGGAAGATGTCCGCGCCCGCTCATCGGATTGAGCAGTATCGTTTTGGCCGGTTTCTCTTCCGGCGGCAGGAGTAGCGGTTCGCGCAGGCCGAATTCGACCTTTACCTTTTCCTCGGATCCGGAAATGAGTGAACGATAAACCCATGCCCCGACATACTGCGTCGATTCGTTCGCTCCTTTGAGCGGCACCGCTTCGGTGATCCCCGGTAACGGGTCTTTTACCATGGCCGTCCATGTCCGTTTCGCCGACTCAATGAGCGCGCGTTTCGTAGTGCGTGACGCTCCGGGCGGAAGGTCGGCCGCGAAATCGAGATCCTCGCTGAGTCGGTAGAAATCGGCGTGCACCTTACTGAGACAGGTGCCGCCCTTGAAAACGATATGCGACGGCAGTTCTCCGGCCAGCCTTTCGAGGAGGACCGAGCAATAGAGATCCTTTTCGATCAATTCTCTCCGGAAACCCGTCCTCTGCGCGGTGGCATCGATGAATTCCCGAAGCACCGCCGGTGAATTCCGCAAGGCCAGATATACCGAAAAAACGTTACTCATTGACCTGCACCCCCCATTCGCGATCTATCTTTCCTTTTGCCGGACGGCCGGGGATCAGCGGGAAAAGAGAGGAGGCGGCGCTTAGCGCTCCCAACATTTTCTTCTTCCATCCCTTTTCTTCCGTGAGACGGTCGAGCAGATGACCGATACGCCGCACGGTCCCCTGATTGCCGTACCGCACCGCCATCTCGGCCAGTTCCACGGCTATAGATCCTTCCTGCTGCACCGCGGCCGTAATCCATTCATAGGCTCGGGGCAAAGTGTTGAACCGCGACCAGTCGTACACGGCGTCCATGAGGACGCGCGCCTTGGTGGGCATGATCATGATCGCCCCCTCGGGAGTTTCGAGACGCTCCACTCCGCCCAGCCGTCCGTCCGCCACTTTGATGAAAGTGAATTCCAGTCCGGCAATGACCTTCTCGCCCGATATCCGATTGTTATAACAGTATACGCGCGCCGCGATCTGCTCACTGAAGCCGTAGCGGTTAAAGGTCTGCAATCCGCACAGTTGGTAAACGCCGTCGTCCGACGCGCGCATCAGTTCCTGCAGTATCAGGTTCTCTCCCGGATTCCATGCCCCGCCGAGCGGGAGCCGGGAAGGGACCAGATATACCTCCCGTTTCAACCGGACGATCATGCCGGAACGGGCCAGACGGGAAAGCATTCTTTTTTCCTGCGCGGCGGTGAGGAAGAGTTCTTCGCGCAATTGACCGTAACGCACTACGGTGAGTCGCCGCAGTTGGGAATAGGAGAGGAATCGTTGCTCCAGCGCTCCAAGTTTCGCCTTGCCGACGGCATATATTGTATTTCTCATAGATCGCCTCCGAGGCGATTATCCAGAAATAGATTGTAGCCTTCTTGTTTGGCGCGTCAAGGTTTTTTTGAGGAATGGTAAGGGGGAAATTTACTAGAGCGGGCAGGCGTAGTCGATGAGGCACCCGGCGGCGTCATAGATCGGTTCGGGCTTCATGTTTTCGCCGCAGTCGGGCATCATCATATCGATGGCGGGACATTCGAACGGGTCGCCGTAGTTGCAGACTCCGTTCATGCAGTACATCCCCGCGCCGCAGTCGGAGTCCATTTTGCAGTAGGTCGGGTCGGTATATTCAACGCATTCGAAAGCGACATGACAGCCGGTCGCCGCATCGTACACATACTCTATCTTGCCGTTCGGGCAGAAATCGGGGGCGGGATAGGCGAGATCGGGACAGTTCGGGTCGTTGTACCAGACGCACTCGAAACCGATGAAGCAGCCCATGGGATCGAACATTTTCTCCGGATAGGAACCATCCTCACAGAAAGGCTCCTCTATCATGACATCGGGGCACGGGTAGGGCGGTTCGCCGATGCATTCGCCCCAATAGGCCACGCCGACGCCCGCGATCTTCGCGAAGCACTCGTTATCGTAGGTCCAGCCGTCGGTGCCGCAGACCGGGTCCCACACCATCGGGCAGGCCGGTTCGGTGCCGTTGTATTCGCACTTCATCCCCAGCACGCAGGAACGGCCAAAGTCGATGATGAAGAGCGGGCGACCCATTTCGGGACGGCAGGTGTCGAAGTTAAGGCCGATGATCTCGGGGCACAGCGGCATCGCGCCGTAGCCGCCGCCGGTGCCGGGATCGCCCGGGACCGAGCCGCCGCCGTTGCAGTCGGTGATCACGCCGTCGCCGTTGCTGTCGATCCCCTCTTTCTCGTCGCAGGGCATGCCGGTCGCGGGATCGGAGTTGTCGGGGGTCGTGGTGGTGGTACCGTCGCTGTTCTCGGTGTAGTTCTTATAGGCGTCGAACAGGACCTGTCCGGTCGTCTTCCCGGCGTCGGGGGCCGGATCGGCCTCTTCGCCGCAGGCGATAAGGAACAGCGCGGCAAGCGCCGCCAGCATCACGGTGATCTTCATGGCTTTCTCCTTTTCGGTTATCATCTCTGAACACTCCACTTCTTACCGGTTGTGACGGAACGGGGTCGCCTCTCTAGTGCCACCATTGTAGCCTATTTATTGGGAAGTCAACAGAATTTTTACGGATATTCCTGAAATGGCAGGGGTTTTCGGTCAGCCGGCGGGCTACATCGGCTTCACATTCTTCTGTTCGAGCAGATCGATCACCGCCTGCTGGCCGAGCCGCTTGGCAAGCAGCAGCGGGGTATCGCCGGCGTTGTCGGGCATATCGATCTTGGCTCCCTTGTCGAGCAGGAGTTTTATCGTGGAGAGGTTGCCGGAGGGGATGAGGTAGAACAGCGCCGTCTTGCCGGAGGTCGTTTCGCGGGCGTTGACATCGGCGCCCGCATCGGCAAGAAGGGTCACGATGGGATGAAATCCGTATGAGGCGGCGATAAGGAGCGGGCTCCAACCGGTGGTGGTCTTCTGTTCGAGCGCGACCTTCTTTTCGATGAGCATTTTTACCAACGCCTGATCGCCCGCCTGTGCCGCATAATAAAGGATGCTCGCGCCGGTGTTGTCGGTGAAGTTGATGTCGGCCCCCTTTTTGATGAGCATCTCGGCCATCGCCGCCTTGCGATAGGTGACCGCCTCTTTGAGCGGGGTATAGCCGTCGGAAGATTGAAAATTGACATTGGCCCCTTTTTCAATGAGGTATTCGGCGATCGGCTGAAAACCAAGCCGCGCAACGAGTTGTAGGGCAGTGTAGCCGCTCGGATCCAGCTCGTCGACGGCGCGCCCCCCTTCGATCAGCTCCTTGGTCTTTTTGAGATCGTTCTTCTGGACGGCGTAGGCGAGCGATTCTTTGTCGACCGCACCGTAATCCCCATAGTAGGGATCATCATAATAGGGATCCTTGTAGCTGCCGTACCCACCGCCGGAAAGAGAGCCCAATGCCCCGCCGCCGGTGTTGAGCGACTTCGCCTTATTGAAGCCGTCCTCGAACCCCTTGGCATACGCCTCGCCGTAGGTTTTGGCGTAATCGGCGGTCACCGGGGCGGTCCGGCAGGATACCGCGAATACGGCGATGCACGCGATGGCGACGAGAAGAATTGATCTCATGTTGTCCCTCTCATTATGCGGTGGTGATGATGTTGCAGGATATCGCCGAACGAAACCCGCTCAGCGGTCATCGCCGGAAAAGATATCGCCGGTCTCGGCGATGTCCATGCCGAGCGCCTCGAGTATCTTACGTTTGGTCGCCATGCGGCAGGCGTAGCCCTTCTCGATGCGATCGAGCGTGACCAGCGATATTTCGGCATTGCGGGCAAGCTCTGTCTTGCTGATGAGCTTGTTCTCGCGGTATTCTTTCAACTTGTTGAGCCCCTTCTGTTCCTTCGTGCGTGTCGTCATATTCCACCATCTGTGAACCGTTGTGCGGAGGCCATTCTATGCATACCGTGTCGTCAAGTCAAGTTCGCAACGTTCTTTTTTTTTCAGCGCCGAAGAAGGAGAGGAGCGATTTCGCGATGATGGTGAACATCAGCGATTCGCGCGAATTGATGGTCGGCACCACCCCTTTCCAATACAGCCGCAGGAAGTGTTCCTTGTCGGCCGGGATGTCGAGGAAGTTGACCGGATCCTTTTCGCCCGATTCGAAAAGAGTCTCCCCCTCATCGGTGATGAAGGTGAATCCTCGTATCGGGAGTGAGAAGATGAGCTCCTCCATCTCGCGTAGCGGCATCCGACTCAGCCGCTCGATGAGTATATTTTCGAGCAGATCCTCGGTGCGATTCTCGCGTCCTGTCCGGTGTTTGCTGAGAAGCATGTCGAGGTACCCCAGCCGCGTGATGAGGACCACCACCACTATCGAGAAAACGGCGATGATGAGGAATGCCTCGCGATCCTTGAGAAAGATGGAGAAAAGAGCGAGCGCGGTGAAGATGACCGTGATGCCGTAGAGCGATATGACCACGCGCCGCTGGTTCCACCCTTTCGACAACAAAATATGGTGTATGTGCTGACGATCGGCCATGAACAGCGGCTGATTGCGCAGAAAACGACGGACAAAGGCGAGGGTCGTATCGAGTATCGGCACTCCCATCGCAACGATGGGAACAAGAACCGAAACGAGCGTCGAGTGTTTCGATGCCCCTTTGAGCGAAAGAACCGCAAGAATAAAGCCGATGAACATCGAGCCCGAATCGCCCATGAATATCTTGGCCGGGTTGAAATTGTAAACCAGAAAACCGACCACCGCCCCGGCGAGCGCCGCCGAGATAAGGGCGACGAACTGGATGTTGTTGTGTAAGGCAAGGATCAGTATCGTGATCGAAACGAAGAAGGCGATGCCGGAGGAAAGACCGTCCATCCCATCGATAAGATTGAATGCGTTGATGATGCCGACGATCCACAGGACCGTTATCGGCAGCGAGAAATAACCGAAATCAAAATAACCAACCGGCGTCGAGATCTTTTCGATGGAAAAGCCGAGATAATAGGCCGTCACCGCCAACGCTATCTGGAACAGAAATTTCCAGCGGGCCGCCACCCCCTTGATATCGTCGATCAGACCAAGGACGCTGATGAGTAGACCGCCGCCGATGATGATGAGCGGATTGTAAAGCGAACTGAAAAAGACCTCGGAAACGCCGTTGTGGTAGAAATTGAGAAGCACGAGCGGCAGTAGTGTGCCCAGAGAGATGCCGACACCGCCAATACGCGGGATCCGTCCCTGATGGATGGTACGCCGGTTCGAGGCATCGACGAACCCCCACTTCCGCCCGTAATGTATGAGGATGGGCGTGACCACCACCAAGAAGGCGAACGATATGAGAAATGCGGTCAGATAGGTCTTCATTGCTCATTTCACAAAAAACACACGGGTCATCATAATAAAGTGACGGAAAAAAGCAACTACGCATCGCGGCAATAAAGTTGACCGTCCGGTCGTGATGAGATACAATGGGCGGCATCTTGAGGAGGAGTTGCATGGATGAAAGAACCGCCGCGCGCGACGGGCTCGATCTGTCGGGCGCACTTGACCAAGCGTGGATACAGTACCGCGCCAATTTCTGGAAGGTGATCCCCTTCGGCATTCTCGCCGTACTGCCCCCTCTCGGCTTTCTCCACTCGATTCCGCTCGGGCTTCTCCTCGTTGTGGGTCTTGAGGGGATATTCCTGATGATGCTGGTCGATACGATCCGGCTCGCCGACCGCGAAGAAAAACCCGACATCGTCAAACGCAATTTCGGCCGCATCTGGCACAACCTCAAGAACGGTACGATAATCACCCTCTTCGTTCTGCCGCTCCTTATCATTGGTTTCGCCGCGCTGATACTGCCGTCGGTTCTGTTCTTCAGTTTTTTCGCCTTTGCCTTCGGCCACGCAGCGACCCGCGATAAATTCGGGATAGACGCCTGCATGGAGAGCTACCGCAGCGGGGCCGGGTATCGCTGGCCTCTTTTTCTCACCGCCCTGTCGCTGTATCTCGTCATCGCCCTGCTGTTCATCGCCGGCTACCAACTGACCGGCGGCGCAGGGTGGACCGCGTTCGCGCCGGCGGCATTCTGTCTTCCCTACTACTTCATGGTCATCGAGGAACTCTACGAACAGCTGGAGCAAAAGTGACATGGACCGGAACCTTGAATATGCGGTATTTTCCCTACTGAAAGGCTGGAAAGGACGCGCAATACTGGAATTCACGATAGAACCGCTCTTCGGCGACGCATCGGGCCGTCTCTATCACCGCATCCGCTTCGGGAAGGAGAGCGTCATCCTCATGACGGTCGCCTACACCAAACCGGGCGAATTCGGCCGCGGCGACTCGTGGGTCGACTTCCTCGGCATGCAGAAGTTTCTCGCAGTGCTGGGGCTACCGGTCCCGGCGGTCCTTCACACCGATCCGGAGGAGCGACGCGCCCTGCTCGAAGACCTCGGCGACGCGACACTTTTTGCCCGCATCGAGGCCGATCCCGACAAAAAAATGACCGCCATCCGCACGGCGCTCGACCTGCTCATTGTCTGGCAACGCGCCATGGCCAAGCGGAAAAAGTTCGATTCGCCCGCCGATACACGGTCCTTCGATCAGGCGCTCTTCATGCTGGAATTCCGCCATTTCTACGAATACATGATAGAGAAACGGGTCTACCACCCGTCGTGGAAGAATCTCTGGCCGAAACTCGAAAAGCGGTTCAAAAAGGTGTCGCTCGAACTGACGCGCACCCCCTACATTGTCGCCCATCGCGACTTCCAGTCGAAAAACATCATGCTGACCAAAAAGGGGCCGGTCATCATCGATTTTCAGGATTCATTGATGGCGCCGGTCGTGTATGATCTGGTAGCGCTTCTGCGCGATTCCTACACCGTGCTTACTCCGGCAGAACTCGACCACCTGCTCGATCACTACTGGAAATACAACGAGGTGGCGCGCGAGGCCTTCGGCGATAAAGAACGTTTCCGGCACGCCTTCTTCCTTCAGACGCTCCAGCGCAAAATGAAGGATTCGGGCCGTTTCATCTACCTGCATCAGGTGAAAGGCAAAGAGTGGTTCCTCCCCTTCGTCCGCCCGACGCTCGGCTATGTCCGCGACGCGTTGTGCCGCCTTGAAATGGAGGATATGCTCGCGCTCCTCTCCCCCTATATTCCCGAATTCGACGGCGAAAAGAAATGAAGGCGCTCATCCTCTCAGCCGGTTTCGGGACGCGCCTCAAGCCGATAACCGATAAAATACCCAAGCCACTCGTGCCGGTTCTCAACGTGCCGGTCATCGAGTACAATATCTGCTTTCTGAAACATTACGGCATCACTGAAATTTACATCAATCTTCACCATATGCCGGAAAAGATGAAGGAACATCTCGGCGATGGGAGCCGGTTCGGGGTAAAGATCTCTTACCTGTTCGAAAAAGAGATACTCGGCACCGGCGGCAGCATCGCGAGCATGAAGGAACATACCGACGAGCGGTTTCTCGTCATGAACGCCGATACGATATTTGATTTCGACCTTGAGAAGATGCTTGATTTCCACACATCGAAAAATGCGTTGGTGACACTCGGCCTCATCCGGGCGCAGGAAGAACAGGAGCACGCGGTGGTCGCCGCCGGGGCGGATGGACGACTCATCCGAATGCTCGACGGATCGCCTTTCGGCACGGCGCCCTCCGCCAATGCGATATTCAGCGGCATCCATATCATCGAACCGGGGCTGTTCGACTATCTCCCGGCCGGGATATTCTACTCGATAACTTCCGAGGTCTATCAACGGCTCGTGCGCGAACGGGCCGACATTCTCGGCTTTTTCATCGACGGACGCTGGTACGATACCGGCACACCCGCATCGCTCATCGACGCATCGTTCGATCTGCTTGGTCATCTGCCGCTCTCCTACCCGATACCGCAACTCATGAAAGCATACGGCTTGGCGCCCGATCAATTGGTGCTTCTGGGCAAAAAAATAAAACTGCCGGCGGTCCCGGTACTGCCGCCGGTCATCATCGGCGATGGCGCGAAACTGACGGGAATGCCCGAGATAGGATCGTGGCTCGTGGTCGGCGCCGGCGCCACGGTGAAGAACGGCCGTGCCGTGCAGAATGCCGTCTATCTGCCCGGCGCCCAAGGAGAACAGGTCATCCGCACCGAACGGGGACAGCTCTATTATTAAGTGTAAGGGGGATCAGGCCATGACGTCCGAAAGTACGGTCAACTGGGCTGAGCGCGACGATGCGACGCTCATCGCGATGCTCGTGGACGGCACCCTCACGCGGAACCGCAATTACGAGTTCTTCTCGACCGAGCGCGGCAAAACGGTCCACAAACAGGCGAAGACCCTGCAGGGGGTCCTGCACGATCTCAAGAACGGCGCGAAGATCGTTTCGGAGGGAAAGGACGAATGGGGCTGGCGGATCATACTGGAGAACGCCGAGGATCGCTACCGCCGCACCGTCATCATGACCGACATCATGTACGAGATATTCCACACTCAGAAAAAAAAGAAGGTCTAACCGGAGGGAGACAATGGACGAAAAACGGAAAAGCGTTCTTGACGGGGTGCTCAAGGGGATCGAGAAACAGTACGGCAAGGGTTCCATCATGTATCTGGGCGACGAAGTGCAGGCCGACATCCCGGTCATCCCGAGCGGCTCGATAAGCCTCGATATCGCGCTGGGGATCGGGGGCTATCCCCGCGGCCGCATCGTCGAGATATACGGCCCCGAGGCATCGGGCAAGACGACGCTCGCCATGCACGCGGTTGCCGAGGTCCAGAAACGGGGCGGCGCGGCGGCCTACATCGACGCCGAACACGCCTTCGACATCACCTACGCGAAGAAACTCGGCATACAGGTCGAATCGCTCATCGTCTCACAGCCCGATTTCGGCGAACAGGCGCTCGAGATCGCCGAGACGCTCGTCCGCAGCAACGCGGTCGACGTGGTCGTGATCGACTCGGTCGCGGCGCTGGTCCCGCGCTCTGAGATCGAGGGGGAGATGGGCGACAGTCAGGTCGGCGTGCAGGCGCGGCTCATGTCGCAGGCGCTCCGGAAACTGACCGGCGCGGTATCCAAATCGAAGACCTGCCTCATCTTCATCAACCAGTTACGCATGAAGATCGGCGTCATGTTCGGCAACCCCGAGACGACCACCGGTGGCAACGCGCTCAAGTTCTATTCCTCGATACGGATCGATGTGCGACGCATCGCCAACATCAAGGAACACGAAGAGGTAGTCGGCGCGCAGGTCAAGGCGAAGGTCATCAAGAATAAGATGTTCCCCCCCTTCCGCGAAGCGATCTTCGACATCACCTTCGGCAAGGGGATCGACCGACTCTCCGATCTGGTGGGGCAGGCCGAGAAGGACGGCGTCATCCAGAAGTCGGGCAGTTGGTACTCCTACGGCGACGAGCGGCTCGGGCAGGGGGCCGGCAACGTGGCGCAGACGCTGCGCGAGAAGCCCGAACTGCTCAAGGGGATCGTCGCCAAGGTGAAGGAACTGCACAATCTCAAGGCCGATGCCGAACCGGTGGAGGAAAAGAAGGAAAAGTCAACTGGGGCCCCTGACCCCGCCCCCAAGGGAAAGAAAAAAAGCGGAGAGTAAACCATGCCAGCCGATGCCAAGTTAAAGGAGATCCTCGCCCTCGCGGCGAAGATATCGGCGAGCGACATCCACCTCAAAACATTCTCGGCGCCGGTGTTCCGCATCAACGGGCAGCTCGTGAAAGTTGAAGAGTTCGGACCCATCAAGCCCGAACAGATGGATGTGATCGTCGAAGAGGCGCTCAACGAGGAACAGCGCGGTAAGTTCAAGGAACAGAACGAACTCGATCTCGCGTACAGTCTCGCCGGTGTCGGCCGCTTCCGCATGAATGTCTTCCGCCAACGCGGCAGTATCGGCATGGTCTTCCGTATCATCCCCTTCTCGGTCAAACCGCTCGACGAACTGCTCCTCCCCAACATCCTCAAAAAAGTGGCGCTCCAGAAACGCGGCCTCATTCTGGTGACCGGCACGACCGGTTCCGGTAAATCGACGACGCTCGCCGCGATGATCGAACACATCAACGCGAACCGCACCTGCCATATCGTCACCATCGAGGATCCGATAGAATTCCTACTGCGCGACAAGAAATCGATCATCAATCAGCGCGAGGTGGGGCTTGACACCATGAATTTCTCGCGCGCCCTGCGCTCCGCCCTGCGGCAGGACCCCGATGTCATCATGGTAGGCGAGATGCGCGATTTGGAGACCATCGAGATAGCGCTGACCGCCGCCGAGACGGGCCATCTGGTTCTCTCGACGCTCCATACCCTCGACGCCGCCGAGACGATCAACCGCATCGTCGGCGCCTTTCCCACCAATCAGCAGCCGCAGGTGCGCCAGCAGTTGGGGGCGGTTCTTACCGCTGCGGTTTCCCAGCGACTCCTCAAAAACAAGGATGGTCGCGGGCGTGTTCCGGCGGTCGAGGTGCTGCTCAACACCCAGATGGTCAGGGAGCTCATCTACGATATGACGCGCCTCAAAGAGTTGCACGGCGTCATCGAGCGGAGTCATACCAACTACGGGATGCAGACCTTCGACCAGTCGATCTATCAGATGTTCCGCGATGGCCATATCACCCAGAAAGAGGCGCTCGACAACGCCACCAGCCCCGACGATCTGGTGCTCCGCATGAAGGGGGTCGCGATATCGGGCGACGGCGACTGGAGCGCGTTCGACGACAAGGGGAACCAGTTCGGCCAGAAGGTCGAGAAGAACCCGGCCGCCGCCGGCAAACCGGTGAGCGATGACGAATTCGAACTCAGCTGACACCGGCCCCGCCAGCTGTCTCAAACAGGGGCTCGCGCTTCTGGCGCGGCGCGATCATTTTTCCACCGAACTCATCGACAAGCTCATTGAAAAGGGCTTTTCGCGCGACGATGCGCTCGCGGCGGCCGAAAAACTGAAAGGGATGAAGTATCTCGACGATGCGCGGACGCTCGAAGCCTACGCCGCCGAGATGAAACGGCACAAAAAGGGATTCCTCTTCTTCTGCATGAAACTGGTGCAGAAAAAGGCCCGTTCGCTTTTCACCGACCGTGAACTACGGGCGGTCTACACCGTCGCCGAGGAGCGGGAAATAGCGCGCCTCCTCGCCGCGAAAATGCGCTGGGGCGATGAAACGCGCCGCCGTCTGGCCACCCGCGGTTTCTCGGCCGAGGCGGCAAATGGTTGACAAACATTTTCTACACCGTTAGAATCGCATTCCGTTCGGACCCTGAACTTTTTGTGGAGGATTTTCCATGCTTGATCTGAAACACATTCCGTCGGTGGACCCCGAGATCGCGAAGATCATCGAAGAGGAGGCGGAGCGGCAGGAATTCGGCCTTGAGCTCATCGCGAGCGAGAACTTCACCTCGAAGGCGGTGATGGAGGCGCAGGGCTCCATCCTCACCAATAAATATGCCGAAGGCTATCCCGCCAAGCGCTATTACGGCGGCTGCGAGGTGGTCGACAAAGCGGAACAGCTCGCCAAGAAACGGGCGTGCGAACTGTTCGGCGCCGAGTACGCCAATGTCCAGCCCCACAGCGGTTCGCAGGCCAACATGGGGGTCTATTTCGCGGCGCTCAAGCCGGGCGACACCATCCTCGCGATGAACCTCGACCACGGCGGCCATCTTACCCACGGCAGTCCGGTCAATTTCTCGGGCAAACTCTACAAGATAATCCCTTACGGCGTCTCGAAGGAGACCGGCCGCATCGATTATGACGAGCTGGAACGGCTCGCCATCGCCCACAAACCGCAGATGATCCTCGCCGGCGCCTCGGCCTATCCCCGTACTCTCGATTTTCCGCGGTTCCGCGCCATCGCCGATAAGGTGAAAGCCTATTTCATGGTCGATATGGCCCACATCGCGGGGCTGGTCGCCACCGGCCACCACCCGAGCCCGGTTCCCTATGCCGACTTCGTGACCACCACCACCCACAAGACGCTGCGCGGTCCCCGCGCCGGACTCATACTCGCCAAGAAAGAGTACGAGAAGATACTCAATTCGGCCGTATTCCCCGGCATGCAGGGCGGCCCGCTCATGCATATCATCGCCGCCAAGGCGGTCTGCCTCAAGGAGGCGATGAGTCCCGAGTTCAAGTCCTATCAGGGACAGGTGATCAAGAACGCCGCCGCGATGGCGAACGAATTCACGAAGCTCGGCTACGATCTGGTGTCGGGCGGTACCGATAACCATCTCATGCTCGTCGACCTGCGCAACAAGGGGAAGACCGGCAAGATCGTCCAGAATGTGCTTGATGCGGCCCATATCACCGTTAACAAAAACATGGTCCCCTTCGACACCGAAAGCCCGTTCGTGACCAGCGGCATCCGCGTCGGCGCGCCGTTCATCACGACCCGCGGTCTCAAAGAGGACGACGCACGGCAGGTGGTGCGGTTGATGGACAAGGTCATCATGGCGATCAAGACCAATGAACTGCCCAAGGGCGGTGTCGATGAGACGGTCATCGCCAAGACGGTGCTCGACGAGGTGACCGCCGAGGTTCGGAAACTCTGTATGAAATTCCCGTTGGTGAAGTGATGGATCCGCGCATACGCCCTTCGTGGGACGAATACTTCATGGAGTTCGCCCGGCTCGCGGCGAAACGGTCAAGTTGCCTGCGGCGCAGTGTCGGAGCGGTGATCGTCCGTGAGAAACGGGTGCTTGCCACCGGTTACAACGGCGCGCCGACCGGCGTAGCCCACTGTAGCGAGACCGGCTGTCTGCGCGAAAAGCTCAAAGTACCGTCGGGCGAGCGGCATGAACTCTGCCGCGGCCTTCACGCCGAGCAGAACGCCATCATTCAAGCGGCCCACCACGGTATCCGCATAGAGGGCTCTATCCTGTACTGCACCACCCATCCCTGCGTCATCTGCACCAAGATGCTCATCAACGCCGGCATCGTGAAGATCGTCTACGCCGAAGGCTATACCGACGACCTATCGGCCGAGATGCTCAAGGAATCGGGGATCTCGCTACATAAGTACGAATCATGAAGTGCCCTTTCTGTGGAAGTGATGAAGATAAAGTGATCGACAGCCGGGCCATCAAAGACTTCGGCGAGATCCGACGCCGCCGGGAATGCCTCACCTGTTCACGCCGTTTCACCACCTATGAACGGATCGAAGAGGTGATGCCGCAAGTGATCAAGAAGAACGATGTCCGCGAACCGTTCGACCGAATGAAAATAGTCCGCAGTCTCGAGATCGCCTGCCGCAAGCGGAGCATTTCGCAGGAACAGATAGAGAATGTCGTCAAGGAGATCGAACGGACCGTACAGGACCTTGACCGGCGCGAGGTCTCTTCACAGACGATCGGCGAACTGGTGATGAAGCACCTCCAGAGACTCGACAAAGTAGCGTATGTCCGCTTCGCGAGCGTCTACCGGGAATTCAAGGATGTGGACGATTTCATCGATCAGGTCCAGAAACTCGGCAAAGGATCGGGAAAAGAAGAGGCGTGATACTCACTGCGCGCAACGAAAGCCGCGCGAGATATAGGTATCGTATGCCGGACTGCCGAAGCGGGCATAGGTGAGGAATTCGCTATTATCCTCGGCGGAGGTCATGAAGGAACCACCGCGTATGACCCGATTGGGCGGACGGATCGCATCAACCCACGCGCTACCGTCGTCGGGACGGGAAAGATCGCCATAGTCATCATGCCAATCGTCTTCGACCCATTCCCACATATTTCCCGCCATGTCGTACAGACCATACGGACTGATGCCTTGCGGCTTACTCCCCACCGGCAGAGACAGTCCCTGATCGCAGCCCCAATCCTCCGGACCCTCGAGCACGGAGTTGTCACAACTCGGGATCGGCGTATCTCCCCACGGATAGTAACGGCCGTCGGTGCCGCGCGCCGCGAGTTCCCACTCGGCTTCGGAGGGTAGCCGTTTGCCGACCCATTCGCAATAAGCCCGGGCGCCCAGCCAACTCACGCAATTGACCGGATGGGTGTCGGTGTAGGTGCCGTTGTCGAGTACGCAGAAGGGCGAATCGGCCATTGTCTTATAGAGCAGAAGATCGTTGTCGGGATCATTAAGACAGCCACCCTCGGCTATGCACGCCGCATACTCCTTTTTCGTGATCTCATATATATCCATGGAGAACTCGGGAACCGTCACCTCATGCCGTGGCAGGGAATTCGTTTCGGTACAGGAGGGGGCCACATTCTCTTCGCATCCCATTGAATAGGTAGTCTCCGGAATGACCACCATCGTATCGGCCGTCACCACATCCCGATCCGATATCTCGGCGACGTCGAGATCATTACCATCGCTCGTTGCTTCGTCAACCGCCTCCGTGTTATCGTCCGGCGTAAGAGAAGAATCGGGCTGGGAAGTCCCCCTATCGACCGGAATGACCGGCGTTTCGGTATCGGGTATCACCCCTTTGGTGATGTCTTTGCCGCAGTAATAACAGTCATCCTCGCCACAAGAAACGCACAGGAGCATCGTCGAAATGATCGCCAGAGACCAGAAATAACGCATATTCTCCTCCCTAGAAATAACGGGCTCAAGGCATCGAAAGGATAACGAAACACATGCTTTTTTGCAAGTAAAAGTACTTGTGGCTTTTTTTATCGTTGCGGTGTATAATCGCGCATGTTCTCTTTTAGAGGTGAGCGATGCAGGAACTCCGCGCCCTTTCGGTGCTCGACGGACGCTATGGCAAGCAGGTCGAAGAACTTCGCGATATTTTCTCAGAATACGGGCTGATACGGCGGCGCGTTCAGGTCGAGGCGCTCTGGCTCGAATTCCTTCTGGCCGATCTCAAACTGGCGCCGGTGAACGCCGGCGATATTGACGCGATACGCGCCGTGGCGCGCGGATGCAACATCGAATCGGCGAAATTGGTCAAGGGATATGAGTCAAAGACCAACCACGATGTAAAAGCGGTGGAGTATTACATCAAGGAGCAGCTCGCGGCGACGGGACTTTCCCGTATCGGCGAATGGGTCCACTTCGCCTGCACCTCCGAGGACATCAACAACACCGCCTACGCCCTGATGCTCCGCGACGGCCGCGACGAAATGGTCCGCCATCTAGAAGAACTTCGCGGCACGCTCGCCCAGAACGCCCGGCAGTGGCGCGCGGTGCCGCTGATGGCCCGCACCCACGGCCAACCGGCAAGCCCCACCACCGTCGGCAAGGAGTTCGTCGTGTTCGCCGCGCGCCTCGACCGCGAGATAAAAAAACTGCGCGACTGGCGCCCCGAGGCGAAGATGAACGGCGCCACCGGCAACTTCAACGCCCATGCCGTCGCCCTGCCCAAGATCGACTGGATCGCCGCCGCGGAACGATTCCTGAACGAAAAACTGGGGGTGACGCCGCTCCTCTACACCACCCAGATCAATCCCTACCATCATATCGCCGAACTGCTCCAGACGCTCATGCGGACTGCACAGACCGTGGTCGATCTCGACCGCGACCTCTGGGGCTACATATCGCTCGGTTATTTCCGGCAACGGACCGTTGCCGGCGAGGTCGGCTCCTCCACGATGCCGCATAAGGTCAACCCGATAGATTTCGAGAACAGCGAGGGGAACTGCGGGATGGCGGTCGCCCTGATGGGGCATCTTTCGGAAAAACTGCTCGTCAGCCGCTTCCAGCGCGACCTCACCGACAGCACCACCCTACGCAATCTCGGGACGCTCTTCGGCCACCTGCTTATCGCCCTCAAGAGCACCCGCAAGGGTCTGGGCAAGCTGGAACTTCATGAAGCGGCCACCCGCAACGACCTTGCGGCGAACCCCGAACTGCTCGCCGAGGCGATACAGACGGTGATGCGGATGCACGGCGAAGAAAAGCCCTATGAACGGCTCAAGGAACTGACGCGCGGCGAACGGATAGACGCCGCCGCCCTCGCCCGATTCGTCGACACCCTGACAAAGGTGCCGAAAGAAGACCGCGATCGGTTGCGTTCATTGACGCCGGCCGCCTACACCGGCTTGGCCGCACAATTGGTCGATCGCTATCTTGCCGCACGGGAAGAAAAATGATCAACCGCATGGTCGAATTCTGGAAACACCTCCTCGAGGTCAGCCGTTACGACCCCGAACAGGATCTCGACCGTTGGCGAGAACAACTTTTCACCATCATCTATCCGCTGGCGCTCGTGGTGGGACTCGCCCTCTGCGCACTGACGATACACGACGCCTTTGCCTCCGACGCATACTTGGCGACCATCCTTGCGGTGACCGTATACGGCATTGCGATGACGGTCATGGCTCTGCGCCGCATCCCGGTACGCATCCGGATGGGTATCGGGCTCATGATCTTCTTTTCGAGCGTATTTTTCCAAAGTTCCCCGGTGGTGGGCTATCTGTCGCTCTTTTCCCTGCCGCCGCTCATCGCGCTGCTGGTCAGTTTCAACGCCGCCATTTCAGCGCTCGTCGCCAACACGATATTGTTCACCCTTCTGTCGTATCACTTCCTCCATTACGATCTCGATATCATCCACTTCGGCGTGGACAGTATGGAACGCTGGGTACTGTACGGTATCGTCTTCCTCTTCCTCGACCTCATCATCACGTTGTGTTTCGGACTGCTGACCAAGGGTCTTGCCCAGATCATAACGCTTGAACGTGAAGCGCGGCGCGCCCTCAACGAAAAGGAACGTCACCTCGAGGAGGCGAACGCCCGGCTGGCCAACGAGGCGCTTCAGCGCGAACATATGAAGGAAACTCTTTCCGAGACCGAGCGCAAGGCGATCTTCTACATCTCGCATGACCGGCTCACCAATCTTCCCAACCGTGACTCCTTCATCCAGCGACTGGGCGTTGAGATCATGAAGGCGCGCAATCGCGGCCAGCTTTTCGCCGCGATGGCCATCGGCATCGACAAATTTAAGCATATCAACAGCATCTACGGCACCCCCGGCGGCGACGCGATACTGGCGGGGCTCGCCGAACGCCTCCGCGGCATCGTCCGCGACCATGACGTGGTCGGCCGCTTCGGCGACGACCGTTTTATGGTCCTCTTCTCCGACATCGCGCGGGTCGAGGACACCCTGAATGTCGTGCAGAAAGTGTGGGAAGCGGTCGAACGACCGTTCCAGATCGTGGGACAGGAGGTGCGGATATCGGCCAGCATGGGACTCTGTTTCTTCCCGCTCGACGCCAAGTCGCCCGAGGAACTGGTCAAGAACGCCGAGACCGCAATGTTCGCCGTTAAGGAATCAGGCGGCGGCGCCCACCGATTTTTCGACGAGAAACTCAACACCGACATGACCGAGCGCGTCACCATTGAACGGATGCTTCGCGACGCGGTGACCCGCGACGAGTTCGTCCCCTACTTCCAGCCCAAGGTCGATCGCTACGGCTATCTGCTGGGCATGGAATCGCTCATCCGCTGGAACTCGTCAAACGGACTCATCATGCCGAGTCACTTCATCCCGATCGCCGAGCAGAACGGTAGCATCGTCGACATCGGCGAACGGATACTCTACCATTCCTGCCGTCAGAACCGCGCGTGGCAGGACGACGGCTTCGTCCCGAAGAAGGTCTCGGTCAACCTCTCGCCGTTCGAGTTCCGCCATCCCGACCTCATCCGGCGCATCCGCGACACCATCGAAAAGAGCGGACTCGATCCGATGTGGCTGGAACTCGAGATCACCGAAAGCGGCATCGTCCGCAACGAAAAGGATGCCATCGTGAAGCTCACCGAACTCCATGAAATGGGGGTGACCCTCTCGATAGACGATTTCGGCACCGGCTATTCGTCGCTGTCGAAACTCAAGGACTATCCGCTCGATACGCTCAAGATAGACAAGACCTTCATCGACAACCTGCCGACCGACAAACGCGCTGTGACCATCGTCACCTCGCTCATCAAACTCGCCCACAACCTCGGGTTCAAAGTGGTCGCCGAAGGGGTCGAGAGGCCCGAGCAGTTGGAGTTCCTCATCCTACTGGGCTGCGATCAGTTTCAGGGCTATCTGTTCAGCAAACCGCTCACCGCCGACGAATTCGAATCGCGGTTGCAGCGGCAGGTGATAATGTCGTAAAGATTATTTTTCCGCGCCGTATTTGAGGACCGGTTTGCGTGCCGCCAGCGTCTCGTCGGGCCGTTTGATGTAGGTCTTGGTCGGGGCGTTCAGGATCGACTGCGGATCGCTTGCCGCCTTCTCGGCAATGTCTTTCAGCGCGTCGATGAAACCGTCCATCGTCTCCTTGCTCTCGGTCTCGGTCGGTTCGACCATAAGGGCGCCGTGGACGATGAGCGGGAAGTAGACGGTCGGCGGATGATAGCCACGGTCGATGAGTCCCTTGGCGACATCCATCGTCGTGACATGGTTGGGCAGTTTGGAATCGTCGAATACCGTTTCGTGGAGCGTGTCGTTCGAATACTTCACATTATAGACATCCTTGAGTTTCGCCTTGATGTAGTTCGCGTTGAGGACAGCATGCTCAGCCACCTCGGCGATATGTTCCTTGCCGAGTTCCAGCAGGTAGACATAGGCGCGCAGGGCGATGCCGACATTGCCGTAGAACGAACGGACGCGACCCATCGAGTCCTTGAGCAGAGCGAATTCGTAGCGGTCGCCGACCTTGCGGACGACCGGATTGGGCAGGAACTCGACGAGGTGCTTCGCGACACCGACCGGACCGGAACCGGGGCCGCCGCCGCCGTGCGGGGTCGAGAAGGTCTTGTGCAGGTTGAAGTGCATGACATCTATCCCCATGTCGCCGGGACGGGCGACACCCATGATGGCGTTGAGGTTCGCGCCGTCGCCGTAGACGAGCGCGCCGGCGTCGTGACACGCTTTGGTTATCGCGCAGATATCGGTCTCGAAGACGCCGAGGGTGTTCGGGTTGGTGAGCATGATCGCCGCGACCTCGTCGTTGAGCATCCCTTTCAGGCAGTCGAGGCATATCTTCCCGTCGGGGCCCGATTCGAGGACGACCGCTTCGAAGCCGTTGACGGCGCAGGAGGCGGGGTTGGTGCCGTGGGCCGAGTCAGGGATGATGACCTTTTTGCGCTTGAGATCGCCGCGTTTCTGGTGGTATTTGCGGACGACGCCCAGCCCGGTGTATTCGCCGTGGGCGCCGGCCGCCGGATTGAGCGACACCTCGGCAAAACCCGACACCTCGGCGAGCATATGCTGGAGGTCGAACATCATCTTGAGCGTCCCCTGCGCCCGGTCGAGCGGCGTTTCGGGGTGCAGATCGGTGAAGGCCGAAAGGCGCGCCATCTTCTCGTTGATCTTCGGGTTGTACTTCATCGTGCAGGAACCGAGCGGGTAGAAGGTGTGGTCGATGCTGAAGTTGTAGGTCGACAGCCGCGTGTAGTGCCGCACGACATCTATCTCGGAAAGCTCGGGGAGGTCGAGTTCTTTCCGGCGCAGGTCGGCCGGGATAAGGTCCGCGACGCCGGTCAGGTCCTTGGCCGGGAGCGAATAGGCGCAGCGGCCGGGGCGCGAGCGTTCGAAGATGATCTCCTCGTGGAACTTGATATCGGTGAAACCGTTGGATGTATAGCTCATATCAGCCTCCTATGACCTTCGCGAGGGTTGTGGCGAAGCGCTCGGCGTCGGCGCACGAATGGAGTTCGGTCGTCGCCGTGATGAGGATGTTGTCCAGCGCCGGATAGTAACGCGACGCCGGGACGCCGGCGAGTATCCCTTCGGCCGCCATCTTCTCGATGACCGCGTCGGCCTTCATCGGCAGTTTAAGCGATATCTCGTTGTACGACGGACCGGTGAATGCGAGTTTCGCCTTGGTCTTGGCGAGCGCTTTCACCAGACAATCGCGCCGCTTGAGGTTCAGCAGCGCCACCGTGCGGAGCCCTTCCTTCCCCATCGTCGCGAGATACATCGACGCGGCGAGCGCCATCAGCCCCTGATTGGAACAGATGTTCGAGGTCGCCTTTTCACGTTTGATGTGCTGTTCGCGCGCCGAGAGGGTCAGGACGAAGCACTCCTTCCCTTCGCGGTCGGCCGTCTTGCCGACGAGCCGTCCCGGCATCTTGCGGACATGGTCGTTCCGGGTGGTGAAGAGTCCCACGCCCGGCCCGCCGTAGTTGAGCGGGATGCCGAGCGGCTGACCCTCGCCCACCGCGATGTCGGCGCCCAGTTCGCCGGGGGCGGTGAGGATCCCCAGCGCGGTCGTTTCGATGACCGCCGGGATGAGCCATGCTTCGACCGCCTTGGCCGCCTTGGCAATGGCGTGGATGTCCTCGATCACGCCGAACCAGTTCGGATACTGGAACAGCACCGCGACGGTATTCTTATCTATCTTCGCCAGTTCTTTGTCGGCGACCCGGCCGGTCGTCTGATCGAATTCCATGAGGACCACTTCGCCCGCGAACCCCTCGAGGTAGGTCTTGAGCGTCTGGATGTAGTGCGGGTGGAGCGTCGAAGCGACGACGATCCGGGTCCGTTTCTTGCGGTCGTTGCGCAGCGCCATCATCACCGCCTCGGCCGCGGCGGTCGCGCCGTCGTACATCGAGGCGTTGGAGACATCCATCCCGAAGAGGTTCGCGATCATCGTCTGGAATTCGAATATGGCGCGCAGGGTCCCCTGACTCGCCTCGGGCTGGTAGGGGGTGTAGGCGGTATAGAATTCGCTGCGGATAAGCATCTGGTCGATGAGCGACGGGGCATAGTGGCGGTAACAGCCGCCGCCGAGGAACGACAGCATCGCGGCGCCGGTGTTCTTCTCGCCGAGCTCGGCCATGTGGCGCTCTATTTCCATCTCGCTCAAAGCCTTGGGCAGGGCCGGCGGCTCTTTGAGCAGAACATTCTGCGGGACGCATTTGAACAGGTCGCGGACCGAACCGACGCCGATGGCGGTGAGCATTTCCTTCACCTCGGCCGGCGTGTTCGGAAGATATCTCATCATGACAGCCTCCTGAAAAAAAGGGGAGAGCGCACGCGCCCTCCCCGTTCTCGAATTCCTCTTACGGGAGGGACGCGCTAGTCGCCCAGCTCCTCAAGCAGCTTCTCATATTCCGCGCGGCTCATGAGCGCCTTGAAATCGTCGGCGCTTTTCGCCTTGATCTCGTAGAGCCATCCTTCGCCGTAGGGGTCGGAATTGATGATCTCAGGGTTCTCGTTGAGAATGTCGCCGTTCTCCAGCACCACCGTGCCGCCGATCGAATTGTAGACATCCTCGGAGGACTTGACCGTCTCGATGACGCAGCCCGGCTCATCCTTGTCGAGTTCGTCGTCGATATGCGGCAGTTCGACATAGGTCACATCGCCGATGTGCTTGGCCGCGTAGTCGGTGATCCCGACGCGGAACTTGTTTCCGCCGAGATCCTTCGCCCATTCATGCGTCTTGGTGTACCGCAGATCATTGGGTACGATGTAGTTCGCCATGGTTTTTCTCCTTACATACCGTGTATCACAGGAATGAATCCATTTTCTTGCGTGAAGTCCCTTTCCAGAGCGGGTTGTCCATCACCTTCGCGGCGAATTCGGCCCCCTGCGCGTTCTTGAGCGTCAGCGCGTCGCCGCTTTTCAGTTCGCAGGTGGTCCGGATGAAACCGGCCGGTTTTTTGTCGAGCGAGACGGCGAGAATGTCGCTGGTCACCTCGCCGCACTCCTTGCCGCCGACGATGGCATGGGCATGGGAACCGGGCTTGCGCCGCCCCTCGACGATGACCGGATAGACGAAGTGTTTTCCCTTGTTAGCCAGAAGCGCCGACTTGCCGATGAACTCATGGTCGTAGTTGATCGCGAATTCCCACGGCGTCCCGACCGCCGGAAGGGTCGGCCCGATCTCATGGCCGTGGAGCGGGAGTCCCGCCTCGAGCCGCAGAGTATCGCGCGCCCCGAGCCCCGCCGGGGTGATGCCGAATTCGGCGCCCGCCGTCATGAGGGCGTCCCAGAGTTTTTTGGTCTCATCTATCGGGCAGTAGATCTCGAAGCCCACTTCGCCGGTGTACCCGGTGCGCGACAGCAGGCACTTGACCCCGCCGATGACGATCTCGGGGATGAAACGGAAGAATTTGAGGTCGGCCAGCTTCTCTTTGCCGGCCAGTTTCGCGACCACTTTGGGCGCCGTCGGCCCCTGCAGATCGAGTTTGCCGGTGGCCGGACCGATGTTCTCTATCTTCACATCGCCCGACTGATGTTTTTTGAGCCACGCGTAGTCGCCGTCCTGCGTCCCGGCGTTCACCACGAGCATCCAATAATCGGCGTTGAAGCGGTAGAGGATGCAGTCGTCCACCACTCCGCCCTCTTCGTTGAGCATGAAATTGTACATCGCCTGCCCGTCGACCATCGCGGTGATGGCGTTACTGAGAAGGCGGTTCCAGAAGGCAAGGGTATCCTTGCCGGTGACGATGAATTCCCCCATGTGGCAGATATCGAATATACCGCAGGCTTCGCGGGTCGCGATGTGCTCTTTGAGCTGGCCCGTTTTGTACCAGAGCGGCATGCTCCATCCGCCGAAGTCACCGATCGTGGCCCCCAGGTCGCGATGGGTGTCGAACAGAGGCGTTTTGTTCATCAGGTGGTCTCCTTTGTGACCGGACAATAAGCGTTCGTCGGTTTTTATAGTAGATGGATACCCCTTTTGCAAGAATTTTAGGATTTTTTCCGTCGGTCGGTCCAGTGTTGCAAAAGCGTCAGCGCGGCGGGATAGACGATCAGCGAAGATACCGCCACGGTGGTGATGGCGATGGAGGCCATGACGCCGATGGAGGTGATGCCCCGGTGCGACCCGTAGGCGTTGCTCGCGAAGCCGATGAAGTTGGTGACCACCGTCAGCAGCACCGCGCCGCCGGTCATCTGCATGACGAAGGGAAGCCGGTCGGCCCCCTCTTCTTTATAGCGACTATATATATGGATACAGTTGTCTATGGCGATGCCGATGATCGTCGGCATGATGACCATGTTGAAAAGATTGAACTTTATCCCCGCGACGAAGGCGACGCCGACCATCCACAGGATGCCGGTCAGGAAGGGGGCGAACACGATGAGCGCCGACCGGACCGAGCGGAACACGAACAGCAGGACGAGGAACACCGTGCCGAAGGCGAGCATGACCGCCAGCGGCACATCGCGGTCGAGGACCTTCTTGATGTTCGCCGTCAGCAGGTAGGGGGCGAACAGTTCATAGTCCTTCTGTTTCCCGTGGATGACCCCGTAGGACTCCTTCAGTTCCAGCACGCTCTTCACATTCGACTTGTTGCCGACGAAGGTGACGGTGACGAACTTGCCCCAACTGCCGTCCTTTTCGCGCAGTTTATCTTTTATCCAGCCGGGCAGTTTGTCGGCCTCTATCGGGGTATCGACGGAAAGAAGCGGCATGATCTCCTTGTCAACCCGCGCTTTCTGCGCGTCGCTCAGCAGATTCATCTTCCGTTCCAGCATCCGCTTGATGCGGGCGATGGTTGCCAGTTTCTCCTCCTGATCGGCCGGCACGAAGGTGTAGAGCGATGTCACCGTCTTGATGGTCCCCCGGCGCTTCTCCTTTCCCTGCTCTTTTTTCAGGGCGACGAGCGCGTCGGTCACCTCCTTCGCCTCCTCCAGCGAATCGGCCAGATAGAAGGCGGGCATTCCCTGTGAACTGGGGTTGTGCGGCTCAAGGCGTACCGCGTCGACATAGCGGTTGTAGAGTCGGGTCGGGTCATATTTGCTCTCGAAGGTAAGCTTGTCGAGCTGATATTCGAACGGGATGAAGAAGATCGCCCCGATCGAGAACAGAAGCGCCGCGACCGGGATGAACATCAAAGCGGGGCGTTTCACCAGAAAGAGATAGCCGGTGCCGAGGAAATTAATGGGGCGCGGCCCCACCTTGATATCAAAGAACCGCTCTATCGAGAAGATGAGCGTCGGCAGGAGGATGAAGATGGAGAATATCGAGGTAGCGAGGCCCGCCGAGGCGACCATGCCGAAGTCGGCAAAGCCCTTGAACGGGATGAGCGCCAGCGTCGCGAAGGCGAGCACCGATATCGAGGCACTGGAGATCAGCGGATAAGCCATGTTCTCATAGACCTTGACCAGCGTCTCGAGCGGGTCATTCTCCTCTTTCTTGTGTTCGCAGTAGCGCGAGAACAGGTGGATGGCGTTCTCAATGCCGATGCCGAAAAGCATCGCGAAACTGAAAGCCGAGATGAGATTGAAGGTGCCGACGACGTTCTGCGCCGCGACGATACCGGTGACCACGCCGAAGACCAGCGGGAAGAAGATGATGGGTACCGCCCAGAAGGAGCGGTAGTAGACGACGATCGCCGTGATGAGCAGGAGCAGGCAGACCAATATCGAACCGAACAGGTCGGAGCCGATCGCCTCGACCTCCTGTATCCGGTGGCGGTAGTACCCGCCGACCTCCGCCTCGACGCCGTACTTGGCCGGATCCACCGCCGCGATCCGCGCCTCGAGGAACGCGACCAGCCGCCGGGAGGCATCGATATTCATGTCGCCGCCCGCCGGCCGTACCTGCATGGCGATATATTTGTCGTTCTCGGCGTTCAGGTAGCGCTGTATGCTGTTCTTCCCCTTGGCATCGGCGATCCTGTCGAGTATCCGGTCGATCTCCTGGTCTATCGTGCCGTCGTCCGCGCTCTTTGTCGCGGTACCATCCGCCGGCGCCTCCTCATCGAGCGACAGCCCCTTCTCGACCTCCTGCGCGATCCGGTCGCGCACCTCCTGTTCGGCGGCATCCAGATCTTCCTGCGAAACATAGAGCAGGGCGTGCTCCTCCAGATAGGTCACATCGCGCTCGAATTCGACGAACCGGACCAGCTCGCTCTTCTCGATATCGGCCTTGAGCGCCGCGAGAAAGGCGATGTTCTTCTCCTTCGTGTCACTGTGGGAGACGATCTCGGCGGTCGAATAGCCGCCGATACGGCCGGAAAGCTTCTCCAGTTGCTGGACCACCGGGTCCGATCCGCGGAAAAGCGCCTTCAGATCGCTGTCGAACCGGAAGTTATGGGAAAGCCAATAGAGTTGGAGCGCGAGCAGACCGGAGAAAAGGAGGAGGAGCAACAACGAATAGCGCCGGGAAAAGGCCAGCGACGCCCGGAGCGCCCGTTTCAGAAAAGGCCGCATACGCACCTCGAAAAGCTTCGGCGCAGTATAGCCGCGGAACCGAGAAAAGCAACGGTACGGCGATTTTGTTCTTGCATCATTGCGCGCCGTCGCCTATACTCGCCCCATGATGACCGGGACCAACCGCATACCGCTCGCCGCGGCGGGCGGCGAAGGGATCCCCGACCAACCGGGGGTCTATCTTTTCGTCAACGACGCCGATGTCCCGCTGTATATCGGCAAGGCGCAGAGCCTGCGCAACCGCGTCCGGCAATATCTATCGGGGCAGGATACCCGGCCGCTCATCCCGCTCATGCTCGGCGAGGCGACGGCGGTCCGGTTCATCATCGTCCGCGACGGCACCGAGGCGCTCATCCTCGAGAACCGGCTCATCAAGAAACACCGCCCGCGCTACAATATCGACCTCAAGGACGACAAGAGTTACCCCTACCTTGCCTTCACTTACGAGAAATTCCCGCTCCTCATCGTCACCCGCAAACCGCACCGTAATTACCGGTACATCCGCGGCCCCTTCACCGATGTGAAACTCCTGCGCCGCTTCCGCCGCGCACTGCTTGCCTGCTATCCCCTGCGCCGCTGTCTCAAACTGCCGAAGAAGGCCTGCCTCAACTACCAGCTCGGCCTCTGCCCCGCCCCGTGCGAAGGGCATATCTCCGCGGCCGACTACGACCGGCGCGTCAAGCAGGTCATCGCGCTCATCGAAGGACGCGGCTGGCAGGAATTCGGCGCGACGCTCACCGCAGAGCTGAACCGTGCGGCGGGAGAACTGCGTTTTGAGAAAGCGGCTGAACTGCGCGACATCCTGCAGCTGCTTCCCGAACTCAAGAAACGATTCGGCATCGATCCGGGGCGCGATGCGGCGACCGATGCCTTCTACTTCTCGTTCGATCGCCGCCGCCTCTCGGTGACGGTCGGCCGGTACGAAGAGGGGACGATCGCCGAGCTCTATCATTTCGGTCAAAAACTGGATGACGATGAGAAAAGCGCCGCCGCCCGCGCGGTCGCCTCGTTCTATGAGCATCGTGACCCGGCCGACACCGTCGCGATCCATCCCGGCGGCCTGCTCGACGCCGACATCCTCGGCGGCATCCTTGAGCGGCCGGTGCGCATCGCGACGCTTCCCGCCGCCGCGTGGACACTTCTTGCCCGCAACCATGCCCATGACAAGGAACGGCTCGCCCGCAGCGGCGCCGGCGACCCGGCAGCGCTCGAAAAACTTGCGGCGCTGACCGGAAAAGAGGTGACATCCATCGTCTGCCTCGACATATCGACCCTGCAAGGGGTTCACACCATAGCGGGCGCCGTCTGGTGGGAGGCGGGGAATTTCGTGACGAAGCTCTACCGCCGTTTCACCATGAAGAGCGTCACGGGACAGAACGATTTTGCCTCTATCGCTGAAGCGATCAGCCGTTTCCGTGTTCACTGGGAAGCGGGCGATTGGCCTGCCCCGTCGCTCCTGCTCATCGACGGCGGCCAGCCGCAACTGCGCGCCGCACTCCCGGCGGCCAAGGGCATGGTACCGCTCCTCGGCATCGTCAAGGACCGGCGCAAGGATCGCGGCGGCGAGAAACTGGTCACCCCCTCGGGCGAAGAGATACTGCTCGACGACGATCCGCTATCGCTCCTGCTCAAACGGCTTCGCGACGAAGCGCACCGTTTCTCCATAACGGCCAACCGCGCGGCGCGGCGGCGCGATATCGGACCGCTTTTCGGCGACATTCCCGGCATCGGACCGGCGCGCGAAAAGGCGTTACTGGAACAGTTCGGGACGATGGAACGGGTACGGATGGCGACCCTCGAAGAACTCACGGCGGTCCCCGGGATCACGGCGCGGATGGCCGCGGCGCTCTGGGAACACCTGCATCAGGGAAAAGGGTGATCAGGCCTTGCGCAGACCGTTGATGAAAAACGCGAAGACCTCTTCGGCCTCCTTGCCGATATCGGCCCCCTTTATCCGCTGGCTCTTGTAGTAGCGGAGCGATCCCATCATGATAGATATGAGCATATAGGTCGCTTTAAGCGGATCGTACGAAAGCTTCTCGCTCTGCAGGAACGCCCGCACCTGCTCTTCAAGCAATCCGCGGAACTTCTTTATCTTCTCCGTCACCTTGATCTCGCCCGAACCCCAATAGCCGATGCCGCTGTCGCTGAAGATAAGCGAGAAGGAATCGATGTTCTTGTAGAGATAGGTCATCAGCGTCACGATGTGCATCTTAAGCCGCATCTCAGCGTTCATGCTGGCCGGGAACGGCTTCTCGAAGGTCTCCAGCAATTCGTCGGCGATGAGTTCCAGACTCAAGTGGATGATCTCCTCTTTGCCCTTGAAATAATGGTAGAGCGTCGGGGCGGTGATATCCATCCGTTTCGCGATGAGTTGCATGGTGATGTGACGCAAGTCTTTTCCCTCGTTAAGCAAGACCTTCGCCGTTTTGACGATTTCCATTTTTAGTCGATCTTTCATGTACACCTCGCTACAAAAGACTCTCGAATTGTATACGGAAAAACATATAATATGTCAAACTTATTTTTGTGTCGGCAATCGAAGAGGTTGTCGCCGAGAAAAAAGATTGACAAAGGAGATAGCGCCGTTATTATTGCCAGCGCGTTTTTTTACAAGCGAGTGGGCCGGTAGCTCAGTAGGTAGAGCATCTGACTTTTAATTAGGTGGTCCTGGGTTCGAATCCCCGCCGGCTCACCACTTATTTGGGCGACCCCATCGTCTAGCGGTTAGGACGCCGGCCTTTCACGTCGGTAGCACCGGTTCAAATCCGGTTGGGGTCGCCACTTCTTTCTGAAAATTGACACCGTCACCGCCCGTTGGTAGTATCCACCCGTGTGTTCGAACAGTTCATACGGGAGAAAGTCATGCGTATCATCGTTCTAATGCTTCTGTGTACTATAGTTTTACCTCTGCTGGCCGAAGCAGGCAACGAAGCGCCACCCAGCCCGGCGCAGCTCGCCGCCTATAACGAGAAAAAGTGCACCGGCGGCGATGTCGACGCCTGCATGTATCTGGCCGAGAACTATTACTACGGCAAGGAACTGCCGAAGAACCACGGCAAGGCGCGCATCTTCTACCGCCACGCCTGCACCAAGGGGAATGCCGACGCCTGCTCGAACCTCGGCGCGATGTTCGAGAACGGCGAAGGGGGCGGACGCGACTGGAACAGTGCCGAGGCGAACTACAAGAAATCGTGCGACGGCGGATCGGGGCTCGGATGCAACAACCTCGCGGTCCTCTATGAACGACGCGCGCTGAAAGAACCGAAATTCCTCGGGAAGGCGCTCGACGCCTACAATTCGGCCTGTGCGATGCAATACGGCGACACCTGCGCCCGCGCCGAGAAACTCCAGAAATATGCCGAGACCGACCCGAAGAAGAAAGTCGCCAACTGGGAGATCGCCTGCAGTGGCAACGACGATTTCGAGGCATGCCACAAGGCGGGAAGCGCCTACTATCTCGGCGACGGGATAGCGCGGAGCCTACCCAAAGCGATCAACCACTTCAAACGGGCCTGCGACGGCGGCTTCGCGGCAAGCTGCTACAACATCGCCATCATGATGGAACAGGGGGAGTTGCCGCGCGATGCCAAACAGATACTCGCCACCTACGATAAGGCCTGTGATAAGGGCGATGCCCGCGCCTGCTCCAACGCCGGGTTCATGTACATCAACGGCGACGGTGCGCCGCTCGATCAGGAGATGGGGCGGGTGCTGTTCGAGAAATCGTGCACCCTTAAACATGGCGAAGGCTGCTACAACCTCGGTAATGTCTACGAAAGCGGCGCCGGGATCGAAAAGGATCTCGTCAAGGCGGTCGAATACTACACTCTCGCCTGTACCTATGAACATAAAAAAGCGTGTGACGCCCTCAAGGCGACCAAGAAAGGCGGCAAAAAGAAATGATGCCGACAACCCCGCCGTGTGATATCTACGCGGTCACGGGGCGACCGGTCCTTCACAGCAGAAGTCCCTTTCTTTTCCAGTCACTGTCCGGCGCATACTACCTGCGGCTCGCGGCCCGCACCGCCGCCGAGGCGCTCGCGGCGGCCAAGAACATCGGCATCAAAGGACTCAATGTCACCGCGCCGTTCAAAGAGGAGATGCTGCGGCTCGCCGACCATGCCGACCCGGCGGCGCGCAACATCGGGGCGGCCAACGCGCTGACGCTGGGCGCGGAGGGCGTGACGGCGTGGAACACCGACCACCATGGCGTTGCCGGGGCGCTCGCCGCGGCCGGCTGCGACCCGGCGGGAAAACGGGCGGTGGTGCTCGGCGCGGGCGGCGCGGCGCGGGCGGCGGCCTACGGCATCATGCAGGCGGGCGGGACGGTCACCGTCGTCAACCGCACCTTCGACAAGGGGCGTCAACTCGCCGAATTGTTCTGCTGTCAGGCGCGGCCGGTTGAAAAACTGGCGGAACTTCTCGCTGATGCCGACATCCTCGTCGCGGCGATACCCGACCCGACCGCGGTCATCACCCGCAATCACCTCCACAGCGGCCTCACAGTACTCGACGCGGACTATAAAGGGACGGCGCTCATGCGGCTCTGCGAAAAAGAGGGGGCCCGCTACATCGCCGGGACCGAATGGCTCTTCCATCAGGCGATCCCCTCCTACGAACTCTTCACCGGGCGGGAGCCCGACGCAGCGCTCATGCGGCGCGGACTTGACACACCACCGCTAGCGGCCAAACGACCCGTCGCCCTCATCGGTTTCATGGGAAGCGGCAAGAGCGCCGTCGGCGCACTGCTCGCCCCGCTCCTCGGCCGCGAACTCAGCGACACCGACGAGGCGATAGAACGCGACAGCGGCATGACCATCGCCCATATATTTAAGGAAAAAGGCGAACCGTACTTCCGCGAACGGGAGAAAGAGGCGCTCGCTTCCGCGCTCACCCCGCGCCGTGTCGTCGCGTGCGGCGGCGGCATCGTACTCGACGCGGAGAACCGCGCCCTGCTCCACGACAAGGCGATAGTCGTGTGGCTGTTCACCGATGAAAAGGCGGTGCGCGCCCGCATCGGCGCCGATACGACGCGGCCGCTGTTCGACGCGGCGACCATCGGGTCGCTCGTCGCGACGCGGCGCCCCCATTACGCCGAAGCAGCCGATCTGCTCATCGACGCGACGGCGCTTTCCGCCGCCGACATCGCCGCGCTCATCGCCGAAGAACTGGGGAGGCTCTCATGATCCTGCGCACTGTCGTTTTTCTCATTGTCGTCGCCGTCGCGGCGTGGCTACTGCCCGGCTGGCGCCCCCTCCTGCCGCCGCTTGCCGCCATCGGGCTCGCGTTCCTCACGCGGCGGGTGGTCGCGGCGCTCTTCTGCGGTATCTGGACCGGCGCTACGCTGCTGGTCCTGCGCGACGGCGGAACGCTGTTCGCCAGCGTCGGGGGCGGCTTTTTCCGCGCCGCCGACACATGGGTCATCAAGGGACTCAATGATCCGTCGCATCTGCTGGTGGTCGTTTTCTCAACGCTCATCGGCGGGATGACCGGCATACTCGCCGCGTCGGGCGGCATACACGCTTTCGTCTCGATCATCTCGCGCACCGCCAAGAACCGCATCGGCGCGCAGTTGTCGGCCTACGTCACCGGCGTCCTGATGTTCTTCGACGACTACTCCTCGGCCATTGTCACCGGCTCAGCCTTCCGTCCCCTCACCGACCGCTGGCGCGTGAGCCGCGAGAAACTTTCCTTCATCGTCGATTCGACCAGCGCCCCGATAGCGAGCGTCTCGATACTCTCCACCTGGATTGGCTACGAACTCGGCCTCATCGCCGACGCCTTCAAACAGAGCAATATCGACCTTGAGGCCTATGGCGCCTTCCTCGCCTCGATACCCTACCGCTTCTACGCCCTGCTTCTGCTCGTGATGATACCGGTCTCCCTCGTCATGCGGCGCGACTTCGGTCCGATGCGGAAGGCCGAGGAACGCACCATCGCCACCGGCATCCCCCATGAACCGGGAGGCGATCTGGCCGCGAACGCCGACGAATCGAACCTGCCGCCCGTCGATAGGCGACGCTGGTACGACGCCGTCCTGCCGGTGGCTGCCATGGTCTGCGCGGTGCTCGGCGGACTCATCGTGAGCGGCCGCTCGGCGCTCGCCGCGAAAGGGGCGACCGCCTTCCCGATCCGCGAAGTGGTCGCGGCGGCCGATTCGTTCGCGGTCCTCATGTGGGCGGCGCTCATCGCGACACTCACCGCCGGGACGCTGGTGCTCCTGCGGCGCACGCTCACGGTGGACAAACTCGCCGCGGCATGGCTCAAAGGGCTTCAGATGATGCTCCCCGCCATCATGATACTGACCCTTGCGTGGGCTCTCGGCGCGGTCACCAAGGATCTCGGCACGGCCGAATTCATATCGAAAAGCCTCTCGGGGGTGCTCTCCTCCGGGATGCTTCCCGCAGCGGTCTTCATCGCCGCCGCCGTCACCTCGTTCGCGACCGGCACCTCGTGGGGGACCATGGCGATACTCTTCCCCACCGTGATACCGCTCGCCGCCGCCATCGCCGGGACGCAGGGGATGGACGCGGCCGCGCTGAACGACCTCGCGATACTCACTGTCGGCGCGGTGCTGACCGGTTCGATCTTCGGCGACCACTGTTCGCCGGTGTCGGACACCACCGTCATGTCGGCGATGTATTCGGGCCTGCCGCTCATGGACCATGTCCGTACGCAGATGCCCTATGCCCTCATCTACGGCACGCTCGCGGTCGTGCTGGGCTATCTGCCCGCCGGCTACGGCATGAACCCTCTCCTCTGCCTCGCGCTCCAGATAGCGGCGGCGGTCGCGATACTACGCCACTTCGGTAAAAAGAGTTCGGAGATACCTGCATGACCACGAAGTTGTATTTCAAGGATGTGACGATATTCGACGGCGCGGAGTTCTTCCGCGGGTCGCTCACGACCGACGGCGACCGCATCACCCGCATCGTGCGGAACGGCGAGATACCGGAGGCCGGTGTCCCGACGGCGTCGGGCGAAGCGGCGCTCATCATACCCGGCATGGTCAACCTCCACACCCATGTCTCGATGACCCTTTTCAAAGGGGTCGCCGAGGACCTGCCGCTGAAAGACTGGCTGGAGAAACGGATATTCCCGCTCGAGGCGAAATTCATCTCGCGCGAGATGTGCCGCATCGCCGGTCAGTGGGGTATGGCCGAGATGTTGCTCTCCGGCGTCACCGCCTTCGCCGACATGTACTTCTTTGAAGAAGAGGTCGCGGCGGCGGCCAAGGAGATCGGCATCAAGGCGGCCATCGGCGAAGGGGTCATCAACTTCCCGGCGCCCAATGGGATGAGCCCCGATGAGACCATCGCCTTCACCGCACATCTCGCCGAGAAACACAAGGACGACCCGTGGATATTCCCCTGCTGCGCCCCCCATTCGCCCTACCTGACCGATGAAAAATACCTGCTGGCGCTCGCCGAGATATCGAAGAAATACTCCATCCCGTTCCATATCCACATGGCCGAAACACGCCACGAACAGGAGGCGTACCGGAAACAGCGCGGCACGCGCGAGTTCGTCCGGTTCGACGAACTGGGACTGCTGTCGGACCGCTTCATCGCGGCCCACAGCGTCTGGGTCGATGAACGCGAAATGGATATCATGGCCTCGCACGGCGTGACGGTCGCCCACTGCCCGTCGAGCAATCTGAAACTCGGTAGCGGCATCGCCCCGGTCGCCGCGATGGTAAAACGCGGCGTGAATGTCGCGGTCGCCACCGATGGATCGGCAAGCAACAACAACCTCGGCCCGCTTAAAGAGGCGGAGTTGGCGGCGAAGGTGCAGAAAGGGACGGCGCACGACCCGACCGTACTTCCGGCGGGTGAGGTGCTGAAGATGGTGACGAGCAATCCCGGCCGCGTGCTCGGCCGGTCGTTCGGACGACTCGTCGAGGGGGGTAGCGCCGATATCGTACAGCTGCGGCTCGACTCCTGCGGCATCGCCCCGGTCTATGACCCCGCCGCGGCGCTCCTGTACGCCTCCTCTCCCGCCGACATCGCGGCGGTCTGGGTGAACGGCCGGAAAACGGTCAACAACGGAAAGATACTGACGGTCGATATGACCGCTCTTAAAAAAGAACTCGACCGCATGAGCGATGCGGTACGGAGGGCACGGTGAGTAAACGATCCCCTATCCCGATACTGACCCACTACCGCGATCTCCCCTATACGCGGCTACTGGTCTGGTTCCCCGGCGGCAGTTCGCGCGAATCGGCCTCCGAGCTGGGTTGGGCGCATCTCATCGAACATCTGCTCTTCAAACTCCGGCATGACGGCGCGACGCTCGCCGAATTCGTCGAGTCGCTCGGCGGCCACAGCAACGCCTTCACCTCGCACGATACCGTCGTGGTCGAGGTATCGGTCCGCACCGACGATGTCGACCGCGTGCTGAACTACCTCTCGGCGACGCTGTCACTCCCGCTCACCACCATCGGGCAGCGCGATTTCGAAGAGGAACGCGGCGTGGTCATCGAAGAGCTCCGGATGTACCGCGACGAACCGAGCGAGAACCTCTTCACCACCGCGATGAAGAACCTCTTCCCCGGCCATCCCTACGGCCGCGAGATCATCGGCGAAGAGGAGACGCTGCGCGGGGCGACGCTCGCGAAACTCGAGCGGTTCCTGCGCGGCAAACTCTCGGTAAAACCCTTCGCCGTCATCGCGGGCGGCTACACCGGAAAGGGACGGCTCGAACTGCCGCAGAGCAGCGAACTCGCGCCGCTCATCCTTGAACCGTGGCCCACCGAAAAACGGTTCCGCATCGACCACCGGCAGAACAAGGACTACTTCCTCGCCGCGTGGCGGCTCCCTCCCGAAACGGGCGAACGGCTCGCCGCGATGCGGCTCATTCACGCCATCGTCCACGGGATGGACGGCAGTCGCTTCTACAACAGCCTTGTGTATGAATCGGGCACCTTCGACAACATGGCGGTCAGCGTCGTGAACGGTCTGGCCGGCATATCGTTCCTCCAGAGCATCGCCTGCGATCCGACCCGCGAAGCGCCCCGCGTAGCGCGCTGGATGAAGGAGTGGCGACGGCTCGACTTCACCCAGAGCGAACTGGCCCGCGCCCGCGAAGTGCTCTACAGCGAAGAATGCTACGCCGCCGAAGGTGTCGGCGGAGTGGCCGACGCGATGGGCCGCAGTTACCTGCAATGCGGCGATCCCTACCGGCTCGAACGCGATCAGTTCTGGCACCTGTTCCACCTGTCGGCCGCCGACCTGTGCGCCTTCAAGGAGAAATATCTGTCGCTCGATGACGCCGTCATCGGCGCGGCGCTTCCCCCCCAAAGCCGCTTCTCGTTCGCCGCGACGATACCCGCCGCCGCGCCGGCGCGGCCCGCCGCGGACGACGGTCTGCGAGTCGAGAAAAAACATGTCCGCTACACCTTCATGCGCCGCGACAGCGCCCCCTTCGTGTCGATCTACGCGCTCAAAAAATGCGGCGTCATGGGCGATATCCCCGGCAAGGCCGGATCGATGCGGCTCATGCTCGAAGTGCTCACCACCTCGGCCGCCGGGATGGACAAGGAATCGACCGAAGAGTTCCTCGACCGCTTCGGCATCACCCTCTCGCCGGTCGCCGGCAACAACACCGGCGGCATCCGCCTGCGGGTCCGCGACAGCTTCCTGAGCGAGGCGGTCGACATTCTCGGCCGTATTCTTCATAACCCGCTCCTGCCGGACGATTTCACGCACGAAAAGGACTACACGCTCAATAATCTGTCGCTGAAACGCGAATCGCCCGAAGCGCTCCTCCGCGAACGGATACCGGCGCTCCTCTTTGCCGGGACCGCCTACGACCATCCGCTTGAAGGGACACTCGACAGCGTCGCCGCCACCACCTTCCGCGACCTGCGCGCGGCACGCCGCTCCTTCTTCGCGAAAGGGCGCTGGGGGCTCGGGGTGAGCGGCGCGGCCGACCCGTCGCTCGCCGACCGGATCGCCGCGCTCCTGCCGCGTCACCGCGCGGAACCTTTCACCGAAACGCGGCGCGGCAAAGCGAAACTCGACGACCGCATCGTGACGGTGCCGGTCCCCGGCAAACAGCAGATACACATCGCGCGGCTGTTTAAAGCACCCGGCATCCATGCCGCCGACTTCGAGACGATGCGGCTCATCGAACAGCTCCTCGTCGGGCAGAAGTCGCCCTATTTTCAGGCGCTCCGCGAAGAGTCGGGGCTCGTCTACAGCCTTGATGTCTGGGGAATGGGTGGACTCACCGAAGGCTACATGGCGCTCTACGCCATCACCTCCCCCGCCAATAGAGATGAGGTGATGCGCCGGATGGGGGCGACCGTCGATCTTCTGCGCAGCGGCGGCATCGCGCAGGACTACCTCGACGAGGTCAAGAACGGCCTGCGTTTCGAACATGCCCGGTCGCTCACCCGCAACGAATATCACGCCTTCAACCTCGCCCTTGAAGAGGCGCTCGATATGCCCTACGGCAACTACCGCCGCCTGCCGCAGATGCTCGACACCATCACGCGGGACAAGGTCGTCGCCTGCGCGGAGAACTATTTCGGACGCGGCCTCTGGCTCGTGTCGGGAGGAGAGAAATGAAAAAAAACAGTTGGTATCAGGCCATCCTTCCGCTCGATGCGCCGCTCGACCGCTACTACCAGATACCGGGCTTCCTCGGTAGCGCCGAAAAGGAGGGCGCGCAGATACTTTACTTTGAGAAACGACCCGATATCGCGCGGCGGCTCAAGGAACTCAAACTCGCCGTCCTTTCCGAAGGCGACTGGCAGGAACTGTGGCGCGACTACTTCCAGCCGACCCCCTTCGCCGGGTTCACCGTCGTTCCGCCGTGGCTCGAAAACAAAGGAGACCTCATCATCAACCCCGGCCGCGGCTTCGGCACCGGCCATCACGAAACGACCGCCACCGTCGCCGAACTGATGCGCGGCGTGTTGGGCGATACTTCGCTTAAAACACTGCTCGATGTCGGCACCGGTTCGGGTATCCTCGCCATCGCCGCGAAGAAGATACGCCCCGATATCGCCGTCACCGCCATCGACAACGACCCCGACGCCGTCGAGAACGCCGCCGAAAACCTCGATCACAACGGGCTGGCCGGGAAGATACGGCTTTCGGTGACGCCGCTCGCCCGCTTCAAGAAGCCCTACGACATCGTGGTGGCCAACATCATTTCGGGCACGCTCGTCCAGTTATCGAAAGAACTTCAGAAAAAATCCTTGAGATATCTTTTGCTATCGGGTATCCTACAGCACGAGCAGGGCTCCTTTATCCCGCGGATGGATCTTGCCGGCTTCCGCCTGATAAACACCGGCAAGCGCGGAGAATGGGTGAGTTTCCTGTTCAAGAGGGAACATGGGCGATAACAAGACTGATCGCGATTCATCGACGCAAGTACTGAACATTCAGGAAAACGCCGAACTCGATTTCCGCAAAGACCGTTACATCCTGCTCGAGATCTACGGCCGCAACCTCGGCAAACGGCGCGATATCGAGAAGGAGGGGATCGTCATCGGCCGCGCCGACGACGCCGATATCCCGCTCGACGATCAGTCGGTCTCGCGCAAACATGTCCGCATCACCAAACAGAAAAAGGAATTCATCGTCGCCGATCTGGGTAGCACCAACGGGACCTATCTCAACGACGCCAAGATAGAACAGGCGACCATCCTGCGCAACGGAGACCGCATCAAGATCGGCACCACCATTTTCAAATTCATTTGCTCCGACGACATGGAGGCCGAATATTTCGATCAACTGTATCAGTACTCCATCCGCGACGGCCTGACCGGTCTCTACAACAAGAAGAACCTGCTCGAAACGCTCGACAACGAGTTCCAACGTTGCAAACGGTACGACCGGCAACTCACCGTCATGATGATGGACCTCGACCATTTCAAGAAGGTCAACGACACCTACGGTCACCTCGTCGGCGACCGGGTGCTGGTGATGGTGGCCGAAGTACTCAAGAACTATTTCCGCACCGCCGATTTCATCGCTCGGTTCGGCGGCGAGGAATTCTGCGTGATACTCCCCGAAACGGTGATTGCCTCGGCATACCTTACCGCCGAGCGGATCCGCATGGCGGTTTCAAACATCAAACTCAACGACAACGGCCGCGAGATAACGGTCACCATATCGATCGGTCTGGCCGCCTTCGAACCGAAAATGAAGAGTTTCACCGAACTCATCGAGGCGGCCGACAAAATGCTCTACAAGGCCAAAGAGGGCGGCCGCAACCGGGTCGAGAGCTGACCGGTATGTTCGAACGCCTTGCCGTTCTGTTCTCCCCGCAGTTCATAAAATTCTGTGTCGTGGGCGGACTCGGGTTGGTTACCGATCAGTCCATTTTCTTCCTTCTCAGCCTCACCATCGACCACTCCGGTCCTTTCATCAACGTGATCTGGATGGTCGGGTACGCCGTCGCCGTCCTGCAGAACTACCTCATCAACCACTACTGGACATTCAAAACCCAGACGCAGGACACCCACGCATCGAGCCGTGGGTTCGTCTCCTTTTTCGTCGTCAGTCTCACCGCACTCATTCCGCGATTCATCACCTACAAAGCGGTCCTGATCGTGCTCGGCGCCTCCCCGCTCACCCTCAATCTCGCCAACCTCTGCGGCATCGGCGCCGGCACCGTGGTGAATTTCTTCGGCTCGAAATTCCTCGTTTTCAAGAAGAAGAACTGATGCGATTCCATAAATACCACGCGGCCGGCAACGATTTTATCATCACCGACGATCCGATCCTCACCCCGGCGCAGGCGCCGCGTCTGTGCGACCGCCGCACCGGTATCGGCGCCGACGGCATACTCTGGCACCGCACCGCACCGGATGCCGATGCGCAGATGACCATCATCAACGCCGACGGCACCATCGCCGAGATGTGCGGCAACGGCATCCGTTGCTTCTGTCGCTATCTTATCGAACAGTACGGCCTGCGGAAGGAACGGCTTCTCATCCAGACCGGAAATGGTCCTATCGAATGCCTCATCGACCGCACCGGCGGCGAGTGGCATATCACCGTCGACATCGGCCAGTCCACGCTGACCGCCAACCGCGGCCCGAACGCATGGCGCGTCGACATCGGCAACCCGCACCTCGTGGTGCGGGGCCCCGCCGACCACGAAAAAGCGTGTGCGGAGGCCATCCGCCTGCAGGGGGAACACCACGGCGACATCAATGTCGAAATGATGCTTTCCGTCGACAGCACGGCCCGCACGGTCGACCTCATCGTCAACGAACGGGGCGCCGGGTTCACGCAAGCCTGCGGCACCGGCGGCGGAGCCGTCATCGAAACTCTGCACCATACCGGCATACTCAAAGAGGGCGAAGAGTGGACGCTCCGGTTCCCCGGCGGCCCCATTCACTACCGACGCGACACAAAAGGACACATCATCATGCGCGGCGACGCGCAGTTTGTTTACAGCGGATCGACCGATGCCCCAGCACGCTGAACCGACCGACATAGAGCGCTTTCTGCAACTCGCCGCCGCATCGGAACCGTTCCCCGAAAGCGAATTTTGCGGACAACGGCTTGAATTCTTCCGCGCCGTACTCGCCGAACTTGCCCGCCGGGAAGCGTTGACGGCCCGCGACGAGGCGGTTTGCGATAAACTCATCGCCGCACTACTCGCCAAAAAACGCTTTTTCGATGTCGCCTCCCTATACGCCGCCGTCAAGAATCGGCACGGTTTCGCCGCCGGCGACCGCGAACTGCACGCCACATTCAAGATGGTGCTCCTGCGCTATATCCGCGAGATATTCACGGCATCGCTCACCTATCATTCCCCCGAACTCGATGCCCTGTTTTGCGAAACGCTCGGCAACGACCGCGAACGGTTCCTTGAACTGCTCGGTCATCTTTTTGAAGAACGACGCCTCTACACCATGCGCCTCTCACCCAATATCCAGAAGATGTTCTACTCCATCGCCGATGAGAATGTCCGCCATTTCGTTCAGTTTTCGAACATCCACTTTCTCGCCTTTTACCTGTCGGCCATGAAAAACCTCGCGCAGGTCACCCCCGCCCACCTCGAGAAATGGATATCGCTCCTCCTTTCCCCCACCACCAACCGCGAGATCATCGACAAGGTGCTCAAGGCGCTTCAAATAAATCCCGCCGGCGACTTCCTTCTGCTCTGCACCCTGCTCGCCCGCGACGACCAACGCAATATCGCTCTTTTGCTTCTGCGCGGCACTCTCGAAAAACGCCCTTATCTCCTCCGGGAGAATCGCGACGCTCTCGTCTTTTTCCTGACGCGCGCCATCTCATCGCATTTTTACGATTTTCACCGCATACCGCAGGATCAGAAAGTGACCCTGTCCAATCTCATCCTTTTCGCCGACGATGAAAAACTATTTGCGCATATCCTTGCCGCTCTACAGGAACAGAACCCCGTCAACGATGCAAAACAGACCGAAACAAAGAAGATCTTCGTCGCCGTCTATGCCCGACTCGGCGAAAAAGAGCCCCGTTATCTTTCGACCCTGCGCGCGCTTCTGCGCGACGACACCATAGAAGAAAGCGTCCGTCAGGAGATCATCCGTGCACTGCGCGGACTTCCTCAACAGGAAGAAAAAACGATGGTCAGCCCGCTCTTCGGCGGGACGGAGATTACACAACACCCTCAGGCCGTTGGCCAGCTCCCTGCGACAGAGAGCCTCCGACAAAGTTCCCCTGATGCAGGGGAGGCAGGAGGGGTGTCTTCTATGGAGTACAGCGGTGGGGTTGTTGTCGACGATCCCGACCCCGACGAAAAGACCCTTATCAGCCCGATGTTCGGCGGCTCCCCCTTTCCCAACGACGATCCCGAAGAAACCACCGTGGTGGATAAAAGACCACGCTGAAGGCCATTGTGGCCTGAAATCATTCGTTTATGTTTTATTCAACGCGAGGCCGTTAAGGAAGCCGAGGTTCTGGAGCGCGGCGATCGTCTCGGCGACCGGCAGGCCGATGACATTGGAGGCCGAGCCGGTTATCTCGGTGACCATGAAGCCGCCGGTCCCCTGAATAGCGTAGGCGCCCGCTTTGTCCATCGGTTCTTTGGTGGCGATGTAGTCGGCGATCTCCTTGGGCGTCAGTTCCTTGAAGGTGACATCGGTCGAGACCGAGAATACCTTCTCCTTTCCATCCCACAGAATGGCGACCCCGGTGATGACCTGATGGGTCCGTCCCGACAGGAGCGTCAGCATCCTTACGGCGTCGGCGGCATCGCGCGGTTTGCCAAGTATCTCGTCGTCGATAACGACGATGGTATCGGCCGCAAGCACCGGGTCTTCATTGCCTTTAATTGCAACAATGGCTGCCGCTTTACGTTCCGCGAGCATCTGCGCGAAGGGAGCGGGACCCATCCCGGGGGTGACCGATTCGTCGACCTCGGGAACCACCACCTCGATGGGTATCGGGAAGTAGCCCATCAGTTCACGGCGGCGGGGACTTGCGCTGGCAAGGATCAGTTTTCTTTTCATATCACACCTCACTTCTCACTTCTCACGATCTCCCCCGGCACCACCCCGCGCAGGGCGTTGGTGAGCAGTATCTCGCCGTGCGCGAGATCGGCGACGACGAAGGGCTCCTCGCGCGCCGTGTAGCCGAAGCATCTAAGCATAGTTAGGAACTTGGCGCGGCAGATGCCGGGCAGTATCGTCCCGTCGTCGGGCGGCGTGAGCACCGTTTCGCCGCGCACGATGAACAGGTTGGTGTAGCTCCCCTCGTAGACGCGACCGGTCGTGTCGACAAGGATCGCCTCTTCCCCTTCCGCGAGTCCGAAGTCGCGGCGCGGGAACACCTTCCACCGGCCGAGCGGTTTTTCCACTTCGACGATGCGACACCGGAAGCGTTCCACCGGCACCGGCGCGGGGAAAATCTCGATATCCCACGACCGATCATCCAGACGGCAGGAAACACGGAGTTTCCGGAACCCTTTTCCGGCGCGGAACCGAGTCGCGAGTTCGGTCCCGTGAGAATGACGGTCGAACGGAACGGCAAAGTGTGCGGCGTGTTTTTCGAGCCGGTCGAGGTGGTCGTTCAACCATACGACGCGGCCGTCGTGAACGAGCGCCGTGGTGAAAAAAGCGTAGGGGCCGGTCACCTCACGAAACAAGTTTGACCTCGGGAAAGATGTTGAAGAAGGCGCGGGTCTTGACGAGCGTCTCTTCGTATTCGAGTTCGGGGTCGGAATCGGCGACGATGCCGCCGCCGGCGCAGTAATAAAGCAAATTACCCGTTTTCTGTATCGTCCGTATCGCGATATTGAACGCCATATCGCGGCCGTACCCCGCCCAACCGATCGAGCCGGTGTAGAGGCCGCGCCGATAGGGTTCGAGCTCAGAGATGATCTCCATGGCGCGCACCTTCGGGGTACCGGTTATCGAGCCGCCGGGGAAGAGCGCCGTGAGGAGCCCCGCCCGGTCGTCGGGATCGACGGTCCCCTGCACCACCGAATATAAATGGTAGAGGGTATGGAAGGTCTCGAGCGACGCGTGCTGTTTGACTTTCACGCTGCCGGGCAATGCCACTTTGCCGATATCGTTGCGGATAAGGTCCACTATCATCGAAAGTTCGGCCAGATCTTTTTCGGACGATTGCAGTTGTTTGCGCAGACGGATATCCTGTTCGGGGTCGGCGCTCCGACCGATAGTCCCCTTTATCGGGTAACTCTTGACGACGTTTTCGTAAAGGGTAAAGAAACATTCGGGCGACAGCGAGAGGAACTCTATATCGTCGTAGTTGCCGTAGGCGGCGAAATCGACCGGGTTTTTCTGGACATACTGCATGAACAGCGACGCCGTGTCGATGTCGCTCTCGATGCTGATCGGGTAGGCGTAGTTGACCTGATAGACATCGCCGGCGCGGATGTAGCCGAGTATCTTGCGTATCGCGGCGAGATACTGATCCTTCAGGACATGGGCACGGGCCGTGACCGGACCATCGGGAAAGGGATGGAACAGGTCGACCGGCGGCAGGGCCGCGATCTCGGCGGCGATCGCCTCTTCGCGTTCGGCAACACTGCGGACCGATCGGTCGGTATCAAGGAGGAGCAGATAGGTCTCCTGATCGAAGTGATCCTTGATAATGAAGGTATCGGTGAACTGAAACACGAGGTCGGGCGTCGGCAGTATCCGCGCGGCGGGAAGCGTCACGTTTTCGAGGTAGCGGCAGGCGTCGTAGGCGAGATACCCGACCGCAACCCCGCCGAAGGGGGTGGCGCTCCGTTCGGACCCCGGCATCGGAGCAAGCAGGCGGTGCAGTGCGTCGGCGAAGCCGATCTTTTCGACCGTCGCGGCACCATCGGCTGCGGTGAGCAGCAGATTGCCGTCGCGGTAGCGGGCGGTCAGCACCGGGTCGGCGGCGTAGATAGAAAAACGACCGAAGTAGTCGCGCTGACTGAGCGAGGCCAGAAAAGTTCTTCCTTTGCGCGCGACGGTCAGTCGCGAGAGGGTGGAGAGTGTGTCGGACAAGGGGAACGGCTTGACCGTGATGTCGTGTATCCGCAGAAGCGGCGGGAAGTTAGAACTCATAGCGCATCCGCAGGAAATTATCCATCAACTGGTCCCCGTACTGCGTCATGAACGATTCGGGGTGGTATTGCACCCCCTCCATGAGCGGGTAGGAGCGGTGTCGGATCCCCATGATAAGTCCGTCAAGATTTTCGGCGGTCGTCTCGAACACCGTCGTATCGATCCGGGTGACCGCGAGCGAATGATAGCGGGCCGCTTTGAAAGGCGAGGATATCCCGGCGTGGATACCCGCATTGCGATGCCGAATGATATCTTTTTTCCCATGCACCGGCGCGTGGGGCGCGACCACCCCGCCGTAGAGGTGCACCATCGCCTGCATCCCGAGGCAGACACCGAGTATCGGCAGTTCCTCCTTGAAACGGTCCATGAGTTCGAGCGATATGCCGCTGTCGGCTGGTCCTTTCGGCCCCGGTCCGATAATGAGGTGGCTCCACCGCTCCTGCGCCAGATCGTCGACCGTCGCCGCGTCGTTGCGGATGACGGTGACATCGCCGCCGACGATGCGGGCGAGTTGGTAGATGTTATAGGTGAAAGAGTCGTAGTTATCAATGAGAAGGACGCGGGGAGCGGGCATTACCGCTCTGCCCGATAATTGGGAGACTCCTTCGTGATGGTCACATCATGAACATGGCTCTCTTTGAACCCGGCGTCGGTGATGCGGATGAATTTCGCATTGGCGCGCAGCGCCGCGAGATCCTTCGCCCCGACATAGCCGAGCCCCGACCGGAGACCGCCCGCGAGTTGGTAGATCGTTTCGGAGACGGCCCCTTTGTAGGCGACGCGCCCCTCGATCCCTTCGGGGACGAACTTCTGGTCCTCACGGACCTGATCTTGGAAGTAGCGGTCGCTCGAGCCCTGCTTCATGGCCCCCAGCGAGCCCATGCCGCGGTACATTTTATAGGTGCGGCCCTGAAAAAGCACCGTTTCGCCCGGCGATTCCTCGGTCCCGGCGAACATGCCGCCCATCATCACCGCGTCGGCCCCCGCCGCGAGCGCCTTGACGATGTCGCCCGAGAACTTGATGCCGCCGTCGGCCACCAGCGTCCGGCCGCGGGAATGGGTCGTATCGGCGATGGCCATGACGGCCGACAGTTGCGGGAATCCGACCCCCGACACCACGCGGGTGGTGCAGATGGAGCCGGGCCCGATGCCGACCTTCACCACATCGGCCCCCGCTTCGATAAGGGCTATCGCCGCCTCGGCGGTAACAATGTTCCCCGCCATGACATCGACCTGCGGCCACCGTTTTTTGAGGTCCCGCACGCGGGCGATGATATTTTTGGAATGACCGTGCGCCGAATCGAGCACCAGCAGGTCGCAGCCCGCTTCGATGAGCGCCTCGGCCCGCTCCAGCCGTATGTCGGTGGCGCTGATGGCGGCGCCGACCACGAGCCGTCCGTAGGCATCTTTGGCGGCGTTCGGATATTTCTCCTGATTCTCCAGATCGCGGGTGGTGATGAGCCCGATGAGCTCTCCCTTCTTGTCGACCACCAGCAGTTTTTCGATGCGGTGCTGGTGGAGCAGGCGTTTGGCCTCCTCGACCGAACATTTGTCCTGCACCGTGATGAGTTTCTTGGTCATCACCTCGCCCACCTGTTTGGACAGATCGGTCTCGAAGCGAAGGTCGCGGTTGGTGACGATGCCGACGAGTTTGTTCTTCTGCGTCACCGGGATGCCCGATATGCCGTTTATCTTCATCAGGTCGAGCGCGTCGAGGAGCGTCTTTTCGGGGGTGATGGTTATCGGCTGGGTGATCACGCCGCTTTCGGAGCGTTTGACCGATTTTATCTCGCGGGCCTGCTCTTCGATGGTCATGTTCTTGTGGACGATGCCGATGCCGCCTTCGCGCGCCATCGCGATCGCCATTTGATGTTCGGTGACGGTATCCATCGCAGCGCTCATGAAAGGGGCGTTGAGCGTTATTTTCGCCGTCAGCTTCGAGGATATCGAGGTCTCATGCGGCAGAACCTCCGAATAGGCGGGGACGAGCAGTACATCGTCGAAGGTGAGCATCGTCGGGATATCGGTGCGGTCTTTGGCCATAGCGCGCTCCATAGAACGGTTGTTGGGGGCATTGTATAAATGCGCGGCCGTATGTCAATAGAAGTTTTTTTTCTTGACAACGGGCACTTCGTCGGTACTATCACTCCGTTTTTTCGATAACTTGACATTAGGTTGGACGATGGACATTACACGGAGCCTCAGAAAAGAGGACGCGCAGCACAAATGGTTCGAGATCGATGCCACCGGCAAGACCCTCGGCAGATTGGCTACCCGCGTCGCGATCATCCTGCGTGGCAAGGATAAACCCTACTTCACCCCGCATGTCGACTGCGGCGATTATGTGATCGTTACCAACGCCGACAAGATAGTCCTTACCGGCGCTAAGTGGGACGACAAGGTCTATTACAGCTACACCGGCTATCAGGGCGGCATGAAGGCGAAAAACGCGAAAGAGATGCAAACGCGTCATCCCGACAGCTTGGTTCTGCACGCGGTCAGAGGGATGCTGCCGAAGAACAAACTCGGCCGAGCCGTTCTGCAGAAACTCAAGATTTACGCAACCGCCGAACATCCGCATGCGGCGCAGTCGCCGGTAAAGATCGAGCTCTAACGAAAAGGAGTATAAAGAATGGAACAGTGGTACGCGACCGGTAAACGGAAGACGGCTATCGCCCGGGTGTTTCTGCGCCCCGGCAACGGCGAGATAACGGTCAACGGCAAAGAGCCGAAAGAGCATTTCATGACCGATACCAATGTAATGAAGTTGTACTCCCCCTTCAAGGTGACCGGGACCGAAAAACGCTTCAACGTTCTGGTGACGGTGACCGGTGGCGGCATTGCGGCGCAGGCCGAAGCGGTGCGTCACGGCATCAGCCGCGCGCTGTGCGATTTCAATAAGGAGCTCCGGCCCCCGCTCAAGAAAGAGGGCTTCATCCGCCGCGATGATCGCATGAAGGAGCGCAAGAAGTACGGCCTCAAGAGCGCCCGCGCCCGCTTCCAGTTCAGCAAACGCTAGATCCGGTCCTTATACCGAGATGTCGATCGTTTCTTCGTCCCCCTCGTCGCTTTGTGTGGCGGGGGGGATTTTTTTCTTTTAGGAGGGACTCGCCATGAAAGAACGCACGTTTGTTTTCACTTCGGAATCGGTCACGGAAGGTCATCCCGATAAGGTCGCCGATCAGATATCGGATGCGATACTCGATGCGATGCTCGAACAGGACAAATATTCCCGCGTTGCCTGCGAGACCTTCATTACCACCGGGCTGGTGGTGGTAGGCGGCGAGATAACCACCGAAGGGTGGGTCGACATCCCGGCCACCGTCCGCAAGACGGTCCGCGAGATCGGTTACAGCGACACCAAGACCTGCGGATTCGATGCCGATACCTGCGGGGTCATATCGACCCTCGACAAGCAGTCGCCCGACATCGCGATGGGGGTCAATACTTCGGCCAACCGTGAACAGGGGGCCGGCGATCAGGGGCTCATGTTCGGTTACGCCACCGACGAGAACGCCGATTTCATGCCGACGCCGATACTGCTCGCTCATCAGCTTTGCTGGAAACTGGCCGAAGTGCGCAAGAACAAGACCGTTCCCTTCGTCCTGCCCGACGGTAAGTCGCAGGTGAGCGTCCGTTACGAAGGGCGTAAACCGGTCGCGGTCGACAAGGTGGTCATATCGACCCAGCACCTCGAAAGCGCGACGCACGCCGAGATCAAAGAGGCGGTCATCGCCAAGGTCATCAAGCCGATCATCCCGGCCAACCTGCTCCACGCGAAGACCGAATATCTCATCAACCCGACGGGCCGTTTCGTCATCGGCGGACCGGTCGCCGACACGGGGCTCACCGGCCGCAAGATCATCGTCGACACCTACGGCGGCTGGGGCCGTCACGGCGGCGGCGCCTTCTCGGGCAAGGATCCCTCGAAGGTCGACCGTTCGGCCTCCTACATGGCGCGCTACATCGCCAAGAACGTCGTCGCGGCGAAGCTCGCCAAACAGTGCGAGGTCCAGATCGCTTACGCCATCGGCGTCGCCCGTCCGGTATCGGTATTCGTCAACACCTTCGGCACCGCCGAGATAGATGAACAGCGCATCGAGAACGCCATCAACGAGGTGTTCGACATGCGTCCCGCCCAGATCATCGCCCAGCACGATCTCCTGCGGCCGCTCTACAAGAAGACCGCGTCGTACGGCCACTTCGGCCGCGACGGGATGCCGTGGGAACGGACCGACAAGGTCAAAGAACTGCTCACCGCCTGCGGATTGTAAGTCTCCGGGAACGGGAGGTGTCGGATGCGCGGACTATTCGTGACGGCGACCGACACCGGGGTCGGCAAGACGATCGTTTCGACGCTTCTTGTCCGCGGACTCATCGAACGCGGCCTTCCCGCTATCCACTTTAAACCGGTACAATCGGGATTCATCACCGTCGGCGGCCGTGAATATCCGGCCGATCTCGCCTTTTCGCGGAGCCTCATCGAACCTGAGGGAAATATCGCCGCCTACTGTGAAAAGCGGTCGCTGTTCGCCTTCCGAACGCCGGTATCGCCCGACTTTGCCGCCGAAAAAGAAAAGAAGAGCATCGACCCCGCCGCCATCGTGGCGCGGGCGAACGAATTGGCGAAGGAGCATCTCCTCATCACCGAGGGGGCGGGCGGCGCGGCGGTGCCGCTGGCGCCGAACTATCTCATGGCCGACCTTATCGCCGACCTCGGACAGAAAACGCTCGTCGTCGCGCGGCCGGGGCTCGGGACGCTCAACCATACGCGACTCACGGTCGAATTCCTCCGTCAACGCGGCGTAGATATCGCCGGGATCGTCGTGTCGGGCTACGCGCCGGGAGAGGAGACCGCCGACCGTAACATCACCCAGTTGCCGCGTCTGTGCAACGCGCCGCTCATCGGCATCCTGCCGCGCATCCTCGGGCTCGACACCGAACGGCCCGGCTGGCTCACCCCCGAAGCGGCCGACGCCCTGCAGGAACGGTTCGACTGGCCGCGGATCATTGCCGCCTGTGGCATCTAGCTTCTGGCTTATGTCATCAAGGGTGATTTTTCTTCTTGCGTTGTATCCTTGCTCCGACTATAATCGTCCCGCGATGAAGAGGAGGGTTTTGAGTGAAACACACACTTCGACTGTATCTCGACACATCAGTTGTTTCGGCCCTGTTCGATCCGAGAAATTCTGAACGGCAAAAGCTTACCGAAGACTATCACATTGCTGTGGCCTCCATCAACCGCATCGAATATGTCGTCAGTTGGAATTTCAGACATATAGTCAGGAAAAAGACGAAGGATATCGTGACCATTGTCAACTCTATGAAGGGCTTGACACATACCGAGATCTTTTCACCGGGGGAGTTATTGTAATGAACAAGAAAGAGTTGGAAAAGATCGAAAGAGATGTCGCGCGGGAATTTCCCGAGGACACGGCACTTCAACAGGTACACATTGCGAGAAAACTCATTGCGGCGAAAGCGAAGGCTTTGGGTATGACCTACTTCGAATATCTTATGAAAGTCGCCCAACCCCGTCCAGCCGCGCAAGCGTCACGATAAGAATACGGCAGTTCTGCTTTAAATGTTCGCCGAGGGTGGTGACATAAAAATCTCATTTCTGTGTTTTGTCTTCTTTTTGCTTTTCATTGCCTGCAATCCTTCGCATCATTCCACGGATATCGACACCATCGTCCCCGACACCGAAACGCCGATAGCGGAAGATGACCTTGCCGTCGTTGACAATTTATCGGACGAGGATTCGATGCTGATAGACGATACCGCAGTACCCGATGTCGACACGGTGATCGATCTTTCCGCCTGTGATGGTCCTCCGACCAACGATTACCTAGAGAACACTCACACCGGCAACGAGGATTGCCCGGAACTTTCAAAGGCGAAGTTCCCCTACTTCGACACCGACGGGAAGATACACTTCTGCCGCAAGTGCGACAAGGTGCGGGCTGATGACCCGCAGTGTGCGCGGAATCTTTGGAAAGAGGCGAACTGCAAACTCTGCAAAGAAAAGTCCGAATACGATTGCTGTGGTTATCCCTGCGAGATGCCCGGATTGACACCGAAAACATATGGCGAACCGGATTGGTATCCAATGGACGAGTGCGATGTGTACCTCAACGCCAATAACCCGTATGGATGGACGACCGGCATTGAAACATTCAAGCATTTCAATGTCAACGAAGGAAAGATAGGACTTAGAATGGATAATGTGTCCGTTGACTTGGGGCAATATCGAACAGAATCAAAAGCCTTTGAATATGACCTCCAGAAAAAGACATACCATGCAAGGTATGCTATACACGGCGACCAAATGACTTATTATAAAGGGGCTTTCTTGTCGATGATTCCTGACCTGAAAGAGCCGAAGACCTTAAGATATTTAATGTACTCTGACGAGAAGGCATATCAAGTGGCATACAACAAAACAATAAATTTCATCGTGTACACACCTGCATTAAGCGACAAGTGGATATTTTTAATTCTGAACGAAACAGATGGGGGCCCCGACCTAATGCTATATGCCAAGATCGGCAAATGGCAGTGGACTCAGCTCGGGGAAGGCATTGCCTATCATCCCAATATTGTCGGCGACAAACTCGCTTTTTACATGGATGATTTTAATGGATATGTTTGTGACCTTAGCAAGACACCACAAAATCTTTCCGACTGCATCAAGGTCAATCGAACGGGAGAACAGGTGCGCGACACGGTTCTTGATGAAGAGAACAATTCTTTAGTCTACCTAACACCGGTCACGCCTACGGACAAATTGGTTAAGGTTGACCTCTCTTCCCGGTCTTTGAAGTATGAGGACATATCAATAACAGGTAATTTCCCAGACACGATAGGTCTTGCTATTGACCAAGTGAAAGGAGATTTCATGCTATATGCGGATGTTTATCAATACCACATCCAAGATAGTGATAGAGACGGGAGAAAATGCTATTATCGAATCTCCAAGAAAAAGAGTTATTGCATGCTCCCGTTACAATTTGATATGGGAGATGGCCTATTCATGATCAACCGTCAATCTTTTGCTGAATTTGAAGGGCATTTTCTAGTTTGGATGGATACTTATGGTCCTCAGATGGTAGCCCGCAACATGGAATGTTATTGCGACAAGCATCCCGATCTGTGCCCGTTTGATGACTACACGCCGAATCCGGATAACCCCAAATATGTGAAGACCGGCGAACGGCCTAACGGGAAAGAACGACAAAAATGAACGACTTCATCAAAAAAGAGCTCGACGAACTGGCGTCGGCCGGCCTGACGAGGACCTTGCGCGAGTTCATTCCCGATGGATCGGCCTTGCGCGGCACGATCAATGGGCGGCGGGTCGTCAATTTCTCCTCCAATTCCTACCTCGGCCTCGACAGCCATCCGGGGCTCAAAAAAGCGGCGGCGGCAGCGCTCGAGAAGTGGCCGATCGGCGCGTCGGCGTCGCGGCTCATCACCGGCTCCGGGCCGTGGGTGAGCGAACTGGAGGAAAAGACCGCCGCGTGGAAAAAGCGCGAGGCGGCGCTCTATTTCGGGTCGGGCTACGGCGCCAATGTCGGCATCATCGCGGCGCTCGCCGACCGCGACACCGACCTGTTCCTCGACAAACTCGACCATGCCTCCATCGTCGACGGCGCGGTGCTGTCGCGCGCCAAATTGAACCGTTACCGCCACAACGATACCGCCGAACTCGAACGGCTCCTGAAACGGTCGACCGCCGCGCGGAAACTGGTGGTAACCGATACGATCTTCAGCATGGACGGCGACAGTGCGCCGCTGGAAGACATCGTCGGATTATGCAAGAAGTACGACGCTCTGCTCATCGTCGACGAGGCGCACGCATCGGGTGTTTTCGGCAAGACCGGCGCCGGGATGATGGAGGAAATCGGTCTTGCGGGACGGGCGTTCCTCGATATGGGGACATTCTCGAAAGCGCTTGGCGTTTCGGGCGGTTATGTCGCCGGTGACCGCGCTACGATAGAGTATCTCATCAACCGCGCCCGCAGTTTCATCTTCACCACCGCCACCCCGCCGATGGTCTGCGCCGCCTGCGCGGCCGCCATCGAGGTGGTCATGACGGGCGAGGGAACGCACCTCCGCGAACGGCTTCAGGAGCATATCGCGACGCTCCGCGCGGTCATCCCGGCCGCCGCGACCCAGATAGTACCGCTTATTCTGGGCGATATCCCCGCGACGAGGGCGAAATACGAAGCGCTTCTTGAAAAAGGGCTCCTCGCCCTCCCGGTGCGGCCGCCGACGGTGCCGACGGGCACGAGTCGTCTGCGCATATCGCTTTCGGCGGGACATACCGACGAAGAGATCACGGCGCTGGTCGCAACCCTATCGACGATAAATTGACAGACGCTCTGTTTTTTATTAAACTCGCCTCATTCCAAGTTTTTTACCACAACGAGACGGGGATGATCATGAAGAAAATGTTCTTTGCGTGCCTTTTTGTCGGTTTGCTGCCATGTCTCTTGCATGCTTTACCGCCGCCTGCTTATGTTCTGACCGCCACCAAGAGCGGTTCCGGCACCGGCACGGTGACCAGTAACGGCTCTCTAAACTGCGGCACCGCCTGTACCATTCCCTATACGGTGGGTGGGACTATAACGCTATCGGTTACCGCCGATCCCGGTAGCCATTTCGTCGAATGGACCGGCGCTTGCACCGGCGAGACCCTTCCTTGTCCTTTACTCATGGACTCCGACAAGATTGTTGACGCAAAGTTCGACTGCGATAACGGGACCACCAATCCGCTCGATGGCCTCTGCGGACTTAACGGCCGGGGCGACCGCTATGAACAGTGCGATTTGGGCGTGTGGGTAGAATACTGCGACGATCCCGATGAGTGCGTCAGCGGGTATCAGGAATGCGACGGCAACAACAACTTCGCGCTGTGCGAAAAGCAGGGCGACGGCAACTACGGATGGACCGTCACGATCTGCGACGATGTCAATCTCTGTACCGACGATTCGTGCGACGAGCAGAGCGGTTGCGTCTATCAGCTCATCGACTGCGACGACGCCAATGAGTGCACCAACGATTCGTGCGATCCGATCCTCAGATGTCAGAATGAACCACTGGGCAAGTTTCTCCCCTGCGGCGATCAAACATATACCGAATGTTCCGGCCCCGACTTCTGCGATGGCAATGGTTTCTGCACTCCCAACAATGAGCCCGGCACGACCACCTGCGGCGACGCCGGCACTGAATGCGTCAATCAGGACTTCTGCAGCGGCGCGGGCGACTGCACCGATAACGGCTTTGTCGCCGAATTCACCTCTTGCGGCGACGCCGGCGGTGAATGCATCAATCAGGACACCTGCGACGGCATCGGCGGCTGTACCGATAACGGCTTCGTCGCCGAATTCACTCCGTGCGGCGACAACACCGAGACCGTGTGCAACAAGCTTGATTCGTGCGACGGCGCGGGGAACTGCGACCCGCGGTATGAGCCGGAGACCACCCCCTGCCGCGACCGTGCCGAGAATGAACTCTGCGACGCCATCGAATACTGCGACGGCGCGGGTGGCCCCTGCCCGGAGGATAAGATACTGACCGAGAGTGATATCTGTCGTCCCTCGATCGGCACCTGCGACGCCGACGAATACTGCGACGGCTCCTCGAAGACCTGTCCTGACGAGAATTACACGACCACCAACGGTATCTCCTGCGAGGATATCTACGACTACACCGATAACGAGACCTGCGCCACCGGCGAATGTCTCGGCACCGAGGTCATCGGGTCCTGCGGCGACGCCTACGCGGCGACCACCTTCCCCTATGTGCTCGAAAGCACCACCATCGGTCGTCCGAGCCATATCGACACCTACGGCGCCAACTGCGCGGCGACGAACGCACCGCTGGGTGACGCGGTCGTCCATGTCGACATGCAGGGCGGCGTGGAATACACGATATCGATCGTCCGGCACGGTGGCTGGACCGGTTTCATCGCCATCATCCCCATCTGCTCGTCCTTCTATACCAACGCGACCTGCCTCAACACCGGCGGTGACGCCGATTCGTTCACTTACACGCCGCTTCTGGGCGGTAATGCAACGCTTGTGGTCGAATCGCTGAGCGGCACCGGCGACTTCACCCTCACCATAGAAGAGTATGAGGAGCCGCAGCCCGACACCATCCTGACCGACGACGACATCCTCACCGATGAGATCGTGACCGATGAGATCGTGACCGACGAGATCGTGACCGACGAGATCGTGACCGATGAGATCGTCACCGATGAGATCGTCACCGATGAAATAGTGACCGATGAGATCGTCACCGACGACGGCACCGTCATCACCGACGATGGCTCACCGCTCGTGGACGACACCGTGACCCCCGACGATGCCGCTCCGACGGACAAGGATACCACGGTCACCGACAACAACACCGATACCGACAATGCCGTCACCGACAACGAGACCCCCGACGAAGCGGACGATACCATGATCGGCGGCGAGGACAACCTCACCCCCGGCGACGACACCGACGAACCGGCCGACGAAGGCTGTGGCTGCACGGTGGTGTTCTAACTTTTCCCGAAAAATTTTACCGGAAAACGGCTCCTTACTGATCAGTGAGGAGCCGTGTCTTCCGTTCGGCGATGAGCGCGATGAAGGTCTGCCTGAGCGGTTCGGGGAGAAAACTCGTCTCAAGGAGCGTGGGGAATCGTTCCGCCGCCGCCAGCATTCGTAGGAATAACGACCGTGTCTGTTTTTCGTTCAGCCCGAGCGCTCCGCAAAAAAGCCGCATATCGCGGGCGGTAAGCCGTCGCTTCTTGCCATTCAGCGTGAGCGCCGTCTCCTCGGGGTCTTCCGGGAGTACCAGTTTCGTCGCGACCAGATCGTAGGTGGGGGAAAGGGCCGCGATCCCGCCGTCGTACCGCAGCGAGAAGTTCTTCAGATGCATATCGGCGTTGCCGGTAAGGAGCGAAAAGATCACCACTTCGGCGAACCGGGTCAGATCGAAGCCGGTGTTGGCCGCGTGCTCTTTGACGATGCGGCCGATCTGTTCATACGAGCCCTGATACTTGTCCTCGGTCAGCCGCCCCGACAACTGACACATGTCCTCCATGTGGATGCGCCGCTCCCCGTCGCGGTCTATCCGCCGCGTGATGTAGGCGAGGTCGCCGCCCCGCATCCGGATGAGGGCGTGCGGCACCGTCGCGATCCCCGCCGCGTCGGCGAGATGCATCGTCGCGTCCTCTATCTCGGGAAGGAACGGGTAGCGCGTGAAGGGCGGTTTGAGTATGAACGCGCCCCAGAGACCGACGATGGTGAAACGCCGTTTCTTCGGGCCGCTTTTCTCGATATGGAGCGACAGTTTCGGCTGGACGCCGGTCACGGTGACGCTGCTCTGCACCACCTGTTTGGCCAGCGCGGCGACCTCGTCGGGACCGTAGGCGAGTTCCGGCGGCGTACTGACGCCGAAAAATCGTTTCGCGCAGGCCGGATGATAGTCGCCCGCCTCAAGCGGCCGCCGGCAGATAAGACACTTATTCATGCGGCGCCTCCTCCGGCACGATGCGCGCCGCGCCGATGCATTCACGACAACAGGCGAGGAGCAGGCCGAACCGGTCGCGGGGATTCAGTTTCCAATTCACGGCCGCAATGTCGAGGAGCCACCCTTCGGGGATGAGTCCGTCGAAAAACGAGAAGAGTACCGGGCTCTCATACGGTTCCTCGCGGAGCGGCAAAGTGCGGCTCACCGGCAGAGCCGTCGCGTCGGCGCGGTAGCTCGGGTCGTAGGTAAAGCGGTAGCCCCGCTCACTCTCTTCGATGCGCCCCGCGACGCGGTCGTTCATGAGAACCGTCGCCGATCTACGCGCCATCGCCGCCTCCCTTCACCGGTATCGGACCGAGCGTGTGGCCGAAGAAAAAAAGTAGTTGGTTAACCTTGTCGAGGCGGAGCGTCTCTTTCCCCTGCTCAAGGTCGCGGATGAAACGGATCCCGAGCCCCGACATCTCGGCGAGCCGCTCCTGCGTCAGTCCGAGCGCGTGCCGTTTTTCCTTCACAAAGATCGCGATGTTGTTCATGTTATACCTCATCGGGTATAATAACCGTAAAACAATCAGATATTATACCTCATCGGGTATATTGTCAAGCGTTATTGTTAATTTCTATACCTGTTCGGGTATATTTGTTAAAAAAACGGGCCCCGCCTTTCTTTTTGACAATCATTCTAATTTCTGATTAACTTCAGCAGAACAACTTTCATTGAACCGTTGGGGAAGGGTCATGCAGAAGAATTTATTTCTGATCTTGGTCTTATTTGCCGGACTTTGCCATGCCGAGGCTACGCCGCAGGACAGCCCTACAGAAGGGGAAATTTATATAGGGGAAGAGTTCGGGCTGGATAATCCAGTGTACGGAATAACCGAACGAGACCAACACACTCCGACTATAGCCTTTGACGGCACAAATTATCTTGTAGTATGGTCAGACGGTAGAGGTTTATTAGGTTCAGACATTTATGGCACGTTTATTAGCGCAGAAGGGAAAATCATTACCAACAATGGATTTATGATTAATGCGAGAGCAGAAATGCAAGTAACCCCGTCCATCATATTTGATGGTGTCAATTATTTTGTTGTATGGATAGATTACGGAAATAGTCCGAGCAAGCCAGGAAGCATTTATGGCGCCAGAATATCAGTAACGGGAAAAATACTTGATCCAGAAGGCATTCCCATAAATATTTCCGAAGACAACTCCAAGCATCAGATCTTTCTAGGATTTGACGGCACCAACTATTTGGTGGCATGGAAAGAATGGGTTGAAAGCAAAACAGGAACTTATATTTTCGCAAAACGTATCTCTAAAAACGGAGAGGTTATTGACAGCAAAGAAATTGCGATAGGCGCCGTCTCCTATGATGCTTCTTTTTCCATTTCTTTCGATGGCTCTAATTATCTAATAGCGTGGGTTTCTGCCGACTCAGAAAGAATCATGTTGGGCAATATATTAAAATCAGACGGCCTGTTGCTTTTTGATAAAAATATTGTGCTAGACAGCTCTTCTTCTAAAAGGGGTACGGCATTATTTTTTGATGGGGAAAAACATTTCTTGGTATGGACCGAGGATGTAACCTGCGATGAGACAGGAGAGCCCTGCCCTAAACTTTACGGCTCTTTTGTAGATAAAGAGGGAACGGTTCTTAATTCAGAGGCAATCCTCATTTTAGATATTGATGAAAATATTGTGAGCCCTCAGATTGTTGCTGATGGCGTCAACTTCTTTCTTGTTTGGGGGGTCGCTTTTTATAATGGGTTTTATAATTACTACGCTACCAGCATTGACCAAGTTTCTTATGAAACAGGAGATGTTTTAGAAATATATAATACCAATGACCAGTATGGGGGAGGATCAAAACTTTCATTAGCATTCAACGGAGAATCGTATATGTTTACATTGCCCTTATATTCTAGAAAATGGCACGATGATGACATATACGGCAAAAGGATGTCCCGCTCGGGCAAAATCCTTGATGAAAAAGAGTTTTTAATCAGTAATGGATCTAACGAACAGAAAACTCCGGTAGTTACATTTGATGGAACACGTTTTTTTGTTGCATGGGAAGATGTGCGACATGACGATATTACTAGAATCAGCGCCGTATGGATAGGAGAAGGAGAAAAAGCAACATTGCCGATCACCGTAGAAATTAACAGAAACACCTTTGGCTTTAATCTATTATCCACGGTGTATGATGGAGGTTACTATATACTTTTATGGAGCATTATAGACCAAACCTTCAACGATACCATAGTCTATGCCTCTATGATAGACAAGGATGGAAATATTTATTATCCAGATGGAACTTCGCTCGCGGGCATTTCTTATTCGACTGCAGATGGATTTGCTTTAGGAACGAACCATAATACGTGCCTTTTGGTTTACGAGGGTTACGAAACGATAAATGGTATTGTTTTTAATGGAGAATCGCTACTTAAGTCAGAGAATGTTGGCTCTTTTAAACTTTCTCGAGGCACCCCCGGTAGCATGAGAATAGCCTCTGACGGATCAAACTATTTTATCGTGTGGCCAAAATATGAAAGTGAGAAATCGACCTACAACATCTATGGAATCAGAGTTGCCGGAAATGGCAAGTTGATAAACACTAAGGAAATAACTATTGCCACCAAAAAAGAACCTATGGGGCAACCATCCATTGATTATGACGGAGAAAATTATCTTGTCTCGTGGACCGATAACAATAACTATATAAATGCGACTCTAGTTAGCAAAGAGGGAAAAATACTAAAAAAAGCCTCCGCTATAATGAGTTCTAAAGAAAAGAAGATGTTATCCTCTACATCTTTTAATGGTTCTAGTTACTTGGTGACTTGGCTTGATGCAAGAAACGACCCCAAGCCCACAGACGACCAAAGTTATTATGATCTTTACGGTGCTTTCATTTCTAAGAACGCGACTTTTGCCTCATCCGATTTTCTTATTACCTCGGATATAACAACATTATCAACTCCCATGGTGGCAGCTACCGAAAACAAAAAATCCTTGGTCACATACCAGAAATTCAACGACGAAATCTTGGTTAATAATGAGAGAATTATGGCACGATTTATTGACAGCTCCGATGTTCCTATGGAAAATTTTGATCCCGGTTGCGGGTGTTCTCTCGCGTTCTGATTATTCCCGAAAAACTCTGCTGATAAAAAAACGGCCCCTCGCGTGAGGGGCCGTACCATAGCGTCGGGCCCCGCCTACGCGAAAAGGGCTTTCAACTCATCGTGCAGCGCGGCGGGCGGCAGAACAAGCGCATCGCTTCGCCGCTGCACCGTATCGCCGCCATACACGAGCATCCGCCCGTGCGGCAGTTCGGGCCGTATCCGTTGGAAGGCGTCGAGTCCCTTGAAAAAATCGGGATGCACGGTCATTCCCGCCTTTATCTCCACCGGCAGAAGATGCTGAGCGTCGGCATACAACAGATCTATCTCGTTCCCCTTCGCGTCGCGGTAGAACGACAGATTGTTGGTCCGGCCCCGGTTGAAGCGGTATTTCAGGAACTCGGTCACCACCATGTTCTCGAACAGATTGCCGTAGAGCGGATGACTCTGCACCTGTCCGGCCCGTTCGATACCGAGCAGGAACGCGGCGAGCCCGACATCGTAGAAATAGAGTTTCGGCGACTTCACGAGGCGCCGGTTGATATTGAGATGGTGCGGCTCCAGCGTGAAAAGGATATAACTCGCCTGCAGGATCGAAAGCCATGCGCGGGCCGTCGTCTGCGAAATGCCGACATCGCTGCCGAGCGCCGAGAGATTGAGTATCTGCCCCACCCGTCCGGCGCACATCCGCACGAAGGTCTGGAACTGGTCGAGGTTATGTATCTGCGACATCAGGCGTACATCGCGTTCGACATAGGTTCTGAAATAGTAGTCGAGCGCCTCGGTGGGCACCAGTCGGTCGTTGTAGATGCGCGGCATGAAACCGTTGTAGATGAGAGAAGGGGCGTCGGTGAGCGGCGCCTGTCCCCGCAGTTCGTGGAGCGACAACGGCAGGAGCGTGACCAGCGCCGTTCTGCCGGCGAGCGACTGCGATACCGCGTCAAGGAGTTGCAGTTGGGCGCTTCCGGTGAGGATGAACCGTCCTTTGCGGGGATTCTCGTCGACCGCTACCTGTATGAGCGAAAGGAGTTGTGGCGCCCGCTGTATCTCGTCGATGACCGCGCCGTCGTCGGGCATTTGACGGATGAAGCCTTCGGGATCGCGCAGGGCGAAATCGAGCATCGAGGTCTGTTCGAGGTTATAGTAGGCCTTCTCCTTGAACAGGTCGCGGATCAGGGTTGTTTTACCTGATTGCCGTGGTCCGGTCACGGTGACGACCGGATACTCAGCGGCCGTTCTTTCGATAAAAGGGACGATATCGCGTCCGATCATCTGATCACCTCGAAAAATCGAATAACATAAGCAGGATATACGCATGTAGTACAAATTGCAAGTTAATTCTTGAATTTGCACAAATAGCAGATATCTTATTGATATTCATAAAATAAAAAACGGCCCCGCCGTTACCAGCGATGCCGTACCATGACGTGCGGTCTAGGTTTGAATTACATCATATCCATGCCGCCCATACCACCCATACCGCCCATGCCGCCGCCCATCGGAGGCATCGCGTCTTTCTTTTCCGGCCGGTCGACGATGACCGTCTCGGTGGTGAGGAGCGTCGAGGCGATCGACGCGGCGTTGGTGAGCGCGTTCTTGGTGACCTTGGTCGGGTCGATGATGCCGGCCGCGATCATATCCTTGTATTCGTCCTTCGCGGCGTCGTAGCCGAAGTTGTAGGACTTGTTCTCGAGCACCTTGTTGATGACGATCGAGCCGTCCACCCCGGCGTTGACCGCGATCTGACGGATGGGCGATTCGAGCGCCTTGCGGACGATATCGATGCCGGTCTTTTCGTCCTCGTCGGCGAAGGAAAGGCCGTCGAGTTCGGCACGGGCACGCAGAAGCGCCACGCCGCCGCCGGGGATGATCCCCTCTTCGACCGCCGCGCGGGTCGCATGGAGCGCGTCGTCAACGCGGTCCTTCTTCTCCTTCATTTCGACCTCGGTGGCCGCGCCAACCTTGATGACCGCCACGCCGCCCGCCATCTTCGCGAGCCGTTCTTGCAGTTTCTCTTTGTCGTAGTCGGAGGTGGTCTCTTCGATCTGCGCCTTTATCTGCTTGATGCGGGCATCGATGTCCTTCTTCTTGCCGACGCCGTCGACGATGGTGGTGTTCTCCTTGTCGATGATGACGCGCTTGGCCGACCCGAGGTCCTGCACCGTCGCGCTTTCGAGTTTCTGGCCCAGTTCCTCGCTGATGAAACGGGCGCCGGTGAGTACCGCGATATCCTCGAGCATCGCCTTGCGGCGGTCGCCGAAGCCGGGGGCTTTCACCGCGGCGATGTTGAGGACGCCGCGCAGTTTGTTGACCACGAGTGTCGCGAGCGCTTCGCCTTCGATATCCTCGGCGATGATGAGGAGCGGTTTGGAGGCGCGGGCGGCCCCTTCCAGCAGCGGTACGATATCCTTGAGATTGGTCACTTTCTTGTCGTACACGAGGATGCTCGGATTTTCCATCACGCACTGCATCTTCTCGGCGTCGGTGACGAAGTAGGGGCTGATGTAGCCGCGGTCGAACTGCATACCCTCGACCGTCTCGAGCGTCGTCTCCATCCCCTTCGCCTCTTCGACCGTGATGACCCCCTCTTTGCCGACCTTCTCCATCGCCTCGGCGAGTATCTTGCCGATCTCGGCGTCGTTGTTGGCCGACACGGTGCCGACGGAGGCTATCTCTTCGAATTTGCCTATTTTCTTGGTCTTCGCGTTCAGGTTCTCGACCACCTTCGCGACCGCTTTGTCGATGCCGCGCTTGAGCCCCATCGGGTTGTAGCCGGCGGTGACGAATTTGTAGCCTTCGGTAATGATCGCCTGCGCGAGCACGGTGGCGGTGGTGGTGCCGTCGCCCGCCGAATCGGAGGTCTTGGAGGCGACCTCTTTGACCAGCTGAGCGCCGAGATTCTCGACCTTATCTTCGAGCGTTATCTCCTTGGCGACCGTGACGCCGTCTTTCGTTATCTTGGGGGCGCCGAACGACTTTTCGAGGACGACATTGCGCCCCTTCGGGCCGAGGGTGATCTTGACCGCGTTGGCGAGTTTGTTGACACCGGCAAGCACTTTCGCCTGCGCGTCGCCGCTATACAGAATGACTTTCGACATAGTGCAACTCCCTTATTATTTAGAAACTATCGCCAGCACATCCTCTTCGCGGAGGATGAGGTGCTCTTCGCCTTCGATCTTGATGTCGGTGCCGCCGTACTTGCTGAACAGCACGCGGTCGCCCTTCTTCACTTCCATCTTGACCCGTTCGCCGCTGTCGGTCAGTTTGCCGGGTCCCACCGCGACCACCTCGCCCTCGACCGGCTTTTCCTTCGCCGTGTCGGGGATGATGATGCCACCCTTGGTCATGGTCTCGCTTTCCAGCCGCCGCACGATGATGCGGTCGTTCAGGGGTCTCAGTTTCATGCTGCCCTCCTATAGGTTTGGTGAAATATTTCAACAACCTAGCACTCGCCACGGGCGACTGCTAACGGCGGTAGTTATAATCGCCGCGGGGCCGTTGTCAAGTTATTTGCCAGCCGTTTTTTTATATGCTAGGATGCCTGCGGGCAACCGAAGGAGGGACAATTCATGGAACGGCTCATCAGTATGCTGGCGGCGTGCGCTACCTTATTTATTATAGCCTGTGACGGTGGGGTGACGGGCGGTAGCGACAGCATGGCTGAAAAGGACTCAGTGGTTGAGGAAGATTCGGCGGTGTCGGACGATCCGACCGATTCGACCGATCAGTCAGATCCGACCGATCAAACGATAGACACCGACACCGACGTAACTGATGAGCCGGTGACCGACGACACGACCACCGACAACGAACAGCCCGACATCGACACCGCGCCGGGTGACAAGTACTGCTATCGTACCTGTTCAACACCCGATGACTGCGTCGATGCCAACCCTCAGGCGATCACCGACGCCGACAACTACACCTGCGACGACGGCATCTGCGTCTACAAGGGGTGCAACAACTCGACCGAATGCGAGACCACCTACCAATCGACCGACTACGGTTGCAACACCGACTCCGGCTACGGCACCCCGACCTGTGTCCAGAAATGTTCGGTCGCCGGCGACTGCGTGAGTCAGTATGCGCCGCTCCCGGCCTATGACGACGATAACTACCTCTGCACCGGACAGGGGTTCTGCAAGTATCTCGGGTGCAACACCGATCAGGAGTGCGTCGACACGATGAGTTCCACCGGGAAGACCTACGGCTGTTTTCTGAATGAGGCGATCGAGATGAAGTTCTGTGAGATACGCTGTTCGACCTACCTCGATTGCGGCTCAAGCTCCACCGGCCCCGCCTATACTCCCGACCGTTACACCTGCGAGAACCAGCGGTGCATCTACCACGGATGCGACAACGCCCAACAGTGCATCGATTCTTTCAGTGCCGGGTACGATTGCCGCGAACCTTGAATTTTCTGAAATAAACTCCCCCGCCTTGACTTTTCCGTTCGACGAACTATAAACAACTTGCCACTAGCAATTTTCGTGGCGCGGAGGTGTGTATGGCGAAGAAGAAAGCGGTCCTCAACGAGTCGAAATGCGATAACAGCCCCTTCTGTCCCGTCGTGAAGGTCTGCCCGGTCAAAGCGGCGACACGGGCGGGCGGCACCGGCGGATTCCTCGGGATGTTCGGCGGCGGCGGAAAGGTCGCCATCGATGCCGCGAAATGTACCGGCTGCGGTGTTTGTGTGCAGTACTGCCCGCACGGGGCGGTGACGATGGGGAAAGATTGATCTATCCGGGTCAGATATCGTCGAAGATGTCCTTTTCCTGCTTGGGCTGGAACATCTGCGGATCGAATTCGGTCTGTGCTTCTATCTCGCCGGGCCACAGGTAGAACGGCTCGGCATTCCCCTCGCTCATCCCGCGCCAAGTTTCATCACTGTAGATGATATCGACCGTCTCGCTTTTTATCTCGACCAGCTCGCCGCGCCGGAGAAGATAGTAGAGATCGTATTCGCGACAGACCTTTCCCTCTATCGTTTCGGCGCATTCGCCGTTCAATTCAAACCGGCCCCCGACCATGACCGAAAGCACTTTGTAAGGAAGCACCATCCCAAAGACGCTCGCCGATATCGCCGGCCATGGCTGTGGTTCTTCCCAAGTACCATCATGGAAGACATGCGCCGCGATCCCCTGCATGATGATGGTAGCGCCATGGGTGTGGAAGGGGCCGAACACATCGATGCGCCAAGTGGCCGGATCGGCGCAGAACATCTCGTAATCGACCTTGTAACGGTCTCCCTGCGTGATGACTTGCACCTCCCCTTCGGCCTGAAAAGAGGCCAGCCCGTCATTGATCGTCATTTTTTCGGGCTTCCAGTCGAGGTTGCGTGACAGGTCTATGTGAGAAATAAATATCGGTCCGCACGAAAGAAGAAAACAGGCGGCGAACACCGCGAGAAAAAAAGCTTTCATGCAGGAATGCCTTCGGTGGCGGGTGCGACCGGCGCAGCCGGATCATCCGGAGCTTTTTTGTCGAAAATGGCGTCGATATCGATCTTTTCGATGGTCTCTTTCTCCATCAGGAGCTTCACCATCTGCTCGACCTTGTCGCGATTTTCCTTCAGTATCGTCGCGGCGCCGTCGTACGCCTCGGTGATGATGCGGTGTATCTCGCGGTCTATCCGCTCGGCGGTGTATTCGCTCATATGGGCGCGACGGGTCAGCTCCCGGCCGAGGAAGACCTCCTCCTCGCTTTCGCCGTAGTTGATCGGACCCAGCTCGTCGCTCATCCCCCAGTGCATAACCATGTTGCGCACCAGACGACTGGCCCGTTCGATGTCGTTGCCGGCGCCGGTGGTTATCTTGCCGATGAACAGCGCCTCGGCGCAACGGCCGCCCATCAGGATACGGATGCGGGCGATGAGTTCCTCGCGGGTATGGTCGTAGCGGTCCTTTTCGGGAAGCATCTGCGTGACACCGAGCGCCCGGCCGCGCGGTACGATGGAAACCTTGTAGATCGGATCGGAGCCGGGGGTAAAGTAACCGACCACCGCATGTCCCGCCTCGTGGTAAGCGGTAACCTTCTTCTCCTCGTCGGTGAGCACCAGACTGCGCCGTTCCTTCCCCATGAGGACCTTGTCCTTCGCCTCCTCGATCTCCTTCATCGCGACCTTTTCCTTGCCGCGCTTGGCCGCGAGGAGCGCCGCTTCGTTGAGGAGATTGGCCAGATCGGCGCCCGAGAAGCCGGGGGTCCCCTTCGCGATCTGCGCCAGATCGAGCACCTCTTCGTGACGCACATTCTTTATATGCACCAGCAGTATCTGTTCGCGACCCCGCACATCGGGCATCGGGACATAGACCTGCCGGTCGAAACGGCCGGGACGCAAAAGCGCCGGATCGAGGACATCGGGCCGGTTGGTGGCCGCCATAATGATGACGCCCGAATCGGTGCCGAAACCGTCCATCTCCACGAGCAGTTGGTTGAGCGTCTGTTCGCGTTCGTCGTGACCGCCGCCGAGCCCCGCGCCGCGCTGGCGACCGACCGCGTCTATCTCATCGACGAAAACGATGCAGGGAGAACTCGCTTTGGCTTGCTGGAACAGATCGCGAACGCGGCTCGCGCCGACGCCGACGAACATCTCGACGAAATCGCTGCCCGATATCGAAAAGAAGGGGACGCTCGCCTCACCGGCGATCGCCTTGGCCAGCAGCGTCTTGCCGGTGCCGGGAGGCCCGACCAGCAGCACGCCGCGCGGGATCTTGGCACCCATCCGGGTGTAAGAGGCGGGCCGTTTGAGGAAATCGACCACCTCCTCCAACTCCTCTTTCGACTCGTCCACCCCAGCGACATCCTTAAATGTTATCGGGTTCTTATCCTTTGAGATAACACGGTGTTTCGATTTGCCGAAGGTGAATGCCTTGCCGCTGCCGCCCTGCAACTGCCGCATGAAAAAGACAAAGAACACTATGAGGATGATCATTGGGAGCCACGAAGCGAAGATCGCCTGCAGGAGGGTGTTGTCCTCCGGTTTCTTGTAGCGGGCGATGACATTCTTGTCGGCAAGGATCTTCATCACCTCTTCGCCCGACGGGCCGATAGCGATGAACTGCTTGCCGTCCACGAAATTTCCCTTGTACTCGACGCCGTCTATCTCGACCTGCTTGACCTCGCCGTTCTTGACGCGATTGAGGAAGGTCGACATGTCGACCTCTTCCACCGTGGAACGTTCGGCGAGCTTCGAGATATTGAATATGATGAACAGCGCGGCGAGGAGCACCGCCCATATCACCAGACTCTTGTAATTGAACTTCATTGCCGTTTAACCTCGTGCGGGTACCAAAAAACCGGACGATTATAACCGAGAAATCCGATTTTGCAACTTTGCGACGCATATCTTTCCGCACCCGAAAAACTTGTCAAACCGCCCCCGTTCGTACATGATAGGGCCGACCGGTGAACGATACGAGGAGGAACGATATGAGTCAGTCGCGCGGCAAGTTGGGCATCATGACCTGCAACTCGGGCAAAGCCTTTGCCGATAAGGTGGTCCAGCACATCGAACAGATATACAGCAAGAAGGCGATCGAAGAGGAGTTCAAGTATGTCTTCTCCGAAGAGGTGCGCTTCGCCAACGGCGAACTTAAAAGCGTCGTCCATGAACCGGTGCGCGGGTACGATCTTTATATCATCCAACTTATGGACGACCCGCTTTCCCCGGTCTCGGTCAACGACAACCTCATGGCGCTCGCCACCTCGATAAACGCCGCCTACAACAGCGATGTCGAATCGGTCACCGCCGTCATCCCGCAGTTCCCCAACAGCCGTCAGGAACGGCGCAAGGGGCGCGAAAGCCTCACTGCCGCGATGACCGCGCAGTTCCTCGAGGAATGCGGCGCCAACCGGGTGCTCACCATCGACATCCACGCCGAGGCGATCGTCGGGTTCTTCCGCAAGGCGCGGCTCGACAACCTTCATGCGTCGAAGGAACTCATCAAATATCTGCACGCCAACAACCTCGTATCGCCCAACACCGTGGTGGTCGCCCCCGATGTCGGATCGGCCGAGACGGCGCGCTACTACAGCCGCGAACTGAAATGCGACATGGCGATGATCGTCAAGGAACGCGACTATTCCAAGACCTCGACCGTCATCTCGACCCGACTGGTCGGCAACGTAAAGGATCGCGACATCCTCATCATCGACGACATGATCGCGACCGGCGGCACCCTTATCGCCGCCTGCCGGATGCTGAAGGAATTCGGCGCGCGGCGCATCGACGTGGCGGTCACCTTCCCCTTCTTCAACGGATCGGCGGTGCAGAATATCGACGCGGCGTGGCACGAGGGGATCATCAACACCATCGCCGGGACCAACACGGTGTGGCGCGGCGAGGAGTTCTGCAAAAAACATGAATGGTACCGCGAGGTCGATGTGACGCGGCTGTTCGCCGAGGTCATCTACCGCATCAACCACATGAAATCGATATCGGGCCTGCTTGACTGACATTTTGGTGCCGGCATCGCTTCTCCAGAACGATGTCTTCATTCTTTTTTTCATCATCGCCCTCGGTAAACTGCTGGAACAAGTGCGGATAAAGCAGTTCTCGCTCGGTATCGCGTCGATCTTCATCATCGCCGCCGTGTTCGGTTACTACGGGTTCACCCTCAACGGCGACTTCCAGTCCTTTGCACTCGCCCTGTTCATCTACTGTGTCGGCCTTGAGGCAGGGCCACAGTTCGCTGCGCTGTTCTCGCAGAGCGGCCTCCGGTGGTTGCCGGTGCCGTTCCTCTATACCGCCGCCCTGATGGCGGTGACGCTGGCGACCGCCTTTTTCTCGGGCGACCGCTTCCCCGCCGGTACTTTCGTCGGCCTTTACACCGGCGCCTATATCTCGACCCCGGCGATGGCATCGGTGCTGGCCCATTCGGCCGATGCCGCCATCGGCGCCGCCTTCGGACTCATCTACCCCCTTTCGTTCGTCGGCACGATCTATCTGGTGCCGCTCCTGCCGCACATTTTCCGCCATCCGGTCGACCGACTCGTCGCCGAATATAAGCAGAAGGCGATCGACCCCGCCAACGCCCGCGTCGTCGCCTTTTTCCGCGTCAGCAACCCGAACATCATCGGCAAGGGGTTCGATGCCCTGTCGCGCTTCGGCCTGAACGAGGTGGTTTTTTCCCGCTATATCGAACAGGGAAAAAGCCGTCTGGCCGATCCCGCGGTGACCCTGCGCGAAGGGGGCTTCGTGGCGGCGGTCGGCCGCCGCGCCGATCTCGAAAGCCTCGCGCTTCTCATCGGTCCCGCCGAAGAACCGCAGCTTGATTCCAGCGACCCGCTCGCCACGCGCCGCATCCTCGTTTCGCGCCGCAATGTGGCGGGGAAGACCTTGCGCTCGCTCGATGTCGACCATGCCTGCGCGGTCCGGATAACCCGCATCGTGCGCGGATCGGTCGAATTGCCGCCCGAACCGGACCGGCAGATCGTGCTGGGCGACCGCGTCGTGGCGGTCGGCACCGTCGAGAATCTCGACCGGCTCACCCGTCTGCTGGGCGATGATGTGGAGGAGATGTTCAAGACCCAGTTCGCCCCCATCTCCATCGGCATCACGCTCGGCATACTCATCGGAACGCTTCCGATCCCCGGCCTTGGCTACCGGCTGGGCCTCACCGGCGGCGTCCTCATAACTGCGCTCTACCTCGGCCACCGGGTGAAATTCCTCGGCGTACTCTGGCAGATGCCGCATCAGGCCAACGCATTCTTGCGGCAGTTCTCGCTCTATGTCTTCTATGTCGCCGCCGGGACCAGCGTCGGCAAGGAGCTGTTCCATCTCTTCGCCGACCCGGGGAGCGCCCTGCTCATCACCGAATGTTTCGTTCTCGCGTTCCTGCCGCTCATCCTCACCTACGCCATCGCAACCCTTGTTCTGCGGAAACACCCGCTGGAGACGGTGGGGCTTCTCGCCGGGACGCTCAACAACACCTCGATCGTCGCCTACGCCGGCGACAAGATGAAAAGCGATATCGCCAACGCGCCGTTCTCCTTCGCCTATCCGCTGGGCCTGCTCCTTGCGCTGATGTCGGCCGAGGCGATGCTGCCGCTCCTGAAACTGATCATGCCGTGAACCATGCAATATAACACTGTGGAGGAAGCATCATGGTAAGGATCGAAAAAGTGTCGGGCAGAGATGTACTGATGGAAAGCGAGATCCCGTTCCTGAAGGTATTCAAAAAAGGAAAAGTGCGCGAGGTCTACGAACTGGGCGACTATCTACTCATCATCGCCACCGACCGCCTGTCGGCATTCGATGTGGTGATGAAAAGCGGCATTCCGCACAAAGGGATCTACCTCACCAAACAGAGCTCTTTCTGGTTCAAATTCCTCAACCAGAAAGGCTATCTGACCCATTTCGTGACCGACGACATCGCTGAAATGGCAAAGCTCACCGGCGAGAAACGGCTGCTCGATCTGCCGTGGCTCAAGGGACGGACGATGCTCGGCAAGAAGGCCGAACTGGTCCCGGTCGAGGCGGTCTGCCGTTTCCGCGTGTTCGGGTCGGCGGTGCCGGCGCTCAAGGAGAAGAAATGGATCTGGGACGCCCCCGAGATCGACGGCGAGATAAAAGAGGGTGCGCTCATCAAGAATGGCCCGCTGTTCACCCCGACCGAAAAATCGGAGACCGACGACAAGATATCGTTCGACCAGATGGTCACGATCGTCGGCGACAAAACGCGCGCCGAAGAGATAAAGAATAAGACACTCGAGATCTTCAAACTGGTCAACGATCACGCGCAGAAGACCTTCGGCTTCGAGATAGCCGACGGCAAGATCGAATGGGGCCTCCACGGCGGCAAACTCATGCTCATCGACGAGACCTTCACGAGCGATTCGGCCCGCTTCATGCCCGATAAGTCGAAGGAATTCTTCCGTTCGTGGCTGAAGGACAACAATCTCAAAGGGCAGGCGGTCGCCCTCCCCGACGACATCGCGCTGGCGGTCGCCGATCTCTACGCCTCGCAGTGCCGCTCGATGCGGGTGCTGTAAGGAATTCTCTTTTCTTTTAAGGGATTATTATCCGTTTGTCGCCGGCATCGACCATGAGAGTGGTGAGGCGCGCGGCGAAGGCGGCCGGGTCGTCGACCGGGAGTCCGGCGGTAAGAAGCGACTGGTCGTAGAGGAGCGCGGCGTAGTCGCGCAGTTTCGGCGCGTCGGGGTTCTCGGCGTGAAGCCGCGTAAGCGTCGCGAAAATCGCGTGGTCGGGGTTGAGTTCCAGCACCCGTTTCGCTTTGGGTGCCGCCATTTCGCCGCGCATGGTTTCGTTCAAGGTCTGTTCCATCGTGAGGCTTAATCCCCCGTCGCCGCTCACGATGCAGGCGGGTGAACTCTTCAGCAGCGGCGAGAGACGCACCTCGGCTACCTTCCCGTCGAGGTGTTTCTTCACCGTCTCGATGAGTCCCTTGTGGGTCTCCTCTTTTTTCTTCTGCTCTTCCGCCGCCTCTTTGTCAAGCGCGAGGTCGGCGGCCGCTATGGAGCGGAGTTTCTTCCCCTCGTATTCGTGGAGCCCGACCGTCATGAATTCGTCTATCTTATCAATGAAATAGAGAACTTCGTAGCCCTTCTCGCGCAATGCCTCCATCTGCGGCAGATGTTCGACCGCCGCCCGGTCGCGCCCTGCGGCGTAGTAGATGTCGCTCTGTCCTTCCTTCATCCGGCCGACATACTCTTTCAGCGTCGTCGGCTTGTCGCCGTGCGAACTCGGGAAGAGGAGCAGGTCCTTCAGCTTATCGGCCTCGCGGCCGAACCCGGCGTAGACGCCTCCTTTGAGCGCCCGGCCGAACTCCTCCCAGAACTTCTCGTAGTCGTCGCGTTTGTTCTCGACCATGTATTTGAGCGCGTCGAGCACCTTCTTCTCGACATTCTTCGCGATGGTCTTGAGCTGGCGGTCGTGCTGGAGCACTTCGCGGCTAAGGTTGAGCGAGAAGTCGGGTGAATCGACGAGTCCCTTCACGAAGCCGAGGTATTCAGGGAGCAGTTCCTTGCATTTCTCCATGATGAAGACCTGCCGCGAATAGAGCTTGAGGCCGCGCTCGAAGTGGGGCGACCAGAATTCGTACGGCACCTTCGACGGGATGAAGAGGAGCGCGGTGTATTCGACCGTCCCTTCGCCGCGGGTGTGGATGGTGTCGATGGGATCGTCCCACGCGTGGAATTCGGCGTGGTAGAAGTCACGGTACTGTTCGTCGGTCACCTCCTGCTTGGCGCGCTGCCACAGCGGCACCATCGAGTTGAGCGTCTTTAACTCGGTCTCTTTCCCGTCATCCCCTTTCGGCATCTCCATTTTTATCGGGTAGCGGATGAAGTCGCTGTAGCGCTTGACGAGCGTCTCTATCTCGAGCGGATCGAGGAGATCGTTATCCATCCGGTCGGCGATATCGTCGCGCAGGTGAAGGGTGATGGCGGTACCGCGCGACTCCTTGTCGGTCTCTTCGACGGTGTAACTGCCGTCGCCCGCCGATTCCCAGCGGACCCCTTTCTCGCTTTTCGCGGCGCGGGTAATGAGCGTCACCTTCTTGGCCACCATGAAGGCGCTGTAGAAGCCGACGCCGAACTGCCCGATGAGGGCCAGCGCGTTCTCGCCGCTTTTTTCCTGCCCCATCTTCTCGAAGAATTCCTTGGTGCCGCTCTTGGCGATGGTGCCGATATTCTCGACCACCTCATCCTGTGTCATCCCGATGCCGTTGTCGGAAAGGGTGATGGTGCGTGCCTCCTTGTCGAGCGTGATGCGGATGCCGAGGTCGGTATCGGTCCCCATGAGGTCCGGTTCGGTGAGGGCGCGGAACTTCAGCTTATCGAGCGCGTCCGACGCGTTGGATATCAGTTCGCGCAGGAAGATCTCGCGGTGGGTGTAGATGCTGTTGATCATCAGGTCGAGGAGCTGTTTCGTTTCGGCCTTGAACTGTCTTTTTCCCATGGTCGTCTCCATTACTTCACAAATACGAATCTCTTATAGGTATGAAAAGGCGAAAGTCAAGGGCGCCCTAGAGCTCTATGACCATCCCGTCGTAGCCCGGTTCGACACCGGCGGGCAAGGTCCGCAGGAGCTCTTCGTGGTCGAAGCGGTGATTCATGTGGGTGAGGATGGCGCGGCATGGCGCGATGCGGCCGATGAGGACGAGGATATCGTCCAGTTTCATGTGTTTGTAATGGTCGTGTTTGACGGTGCACGATATGACCAGCGTATCGAGATCGCGTAATTTTTCGATCTCGCGGTCAGTTATCTCGCTGATGTCGGCGATGAAGGCGAACTTGCCGGTACGGAAGCTCGCCATCGCGCTCTGTCCGTGCCGGTGGTAGAGCGGCGTGAGGGTAAGATCGCCGCAGGTCACCGGGCCGTCGCCGGTCACCGGGCGCGGATCAAGGAAACTGATGTCGCTGTATTCGTTCTCGTCAAAGAGGTATTTGAATCGGTCGCGTGCCGTGTCGATGACCGACGGCAAAGCATAGAGCGGGATGGGCGCTTTGTTGCGGAACGAAAATATCCGCAGATCGTCTATCCCGGCGAAATGGTCGCTGTGGGTGTGGGTAAGCCAGAGGGCGTCGAGCCGCTGTATCCCGGCGACGAGCAGTTGTAGCCGTATCTCGAACGGCGTATCGATGAGGAGCGTGGTCTGCGCCGTCTCAAGGAGTATCGCAAAGCGGGTGCGGCGGTTGCGCGGATCGGCCGAATGACAGACGGGGCAATCGCACAGGAGTTGCGGAGTGCCGGTGGACGATCCGGTACCGAGAAGGGTGACCCGCATCATCCGAAAAACTTTTTGAAGATGTTTTTCTTGTTCTTACCGAGCATCGTCTCCTCATAGGCGTCGATGATCCCCTTGAGCCGCTCCACCTCGGCCTTGAGCGCTGCTATCTCGCGGTCTTTCGAGTCGGCCGGCTCCTTCGCGGCGGGCGGTTCATCCGGCGTATCGTGTTTGTCGCCCTCATCGGAGGCCGGCTGCACCGGCGGCGGCGTAACGCCTCCCTCCTCTTCGACGATCGCGGTGGGGACCGGCTCTTCTATCTCGAATAGTTTCTGGTATTCGCCGTCATCGCTGCGGCAGACGCACATGAGCAGGACGCCGCCATGTGCCGTGATCGAATCGGCCACCTCACCCGGCTTGTAGAGGAGGAGCGACTCGATCGCTCGTTCCCCGTCGCCGAGCAGGAACAAGGTGCGGAAGAACCAGCGGTTGAGCGAACGGTCGAACACCAGTTCGTTGCGCTTGAGTTGTATCTGCGCCGGTATTTCGCCCAATACGAGAAAAAGCTTGGTCATCCGGTTCTCTTTGAAGACCGCGATGGAACCGTAACGATCCAGCAGATCTTTGAGCGGCTGCGTCTCTTTCTGCTTTTCAGCGGCTCCTTCGACCGGGACGGCCGGCGGCGGCGCGCTCACTACGGCCTGCGGCGACGGCGGAACACTATTGTCGCGGAGAGCGGCGCCGGAAGAAGGGGCGGCACTGGGGGCCACCAACGTCGAAAGACGCTGGATGCTCGCCTGTGGATTGATGTTGTTGGAAAGGCAGAGGTTCTTTATTTCCGTCTTCTTCTGCGCAAGAAATCGTCCGGTGTGGAGCGGATCGAATTCCACGCGGCTTTCCACGACACGATAATCAAGCACTCCCATGAGATACACGAGCAATGAATTCTGTCCTTCGGCCACCGAAAGGAAATAGGCGAGCGCCGGGATATCCTGATCGAGTTGACGAAACCACCGTTTGTATGCCGGCTGGGCGAGTTTTTTCTCAAGATCGAAGAATCCCCACTGCCGCTTATGCTCGGAGGAACCGAAAAAAAGGGCAATGTTCGCCTCATACCGCCGGATCATCTCGGAATTCTCAACGATCGCCTCCAAGGTGCGCTTCACCTTGTCGACATTGCCCGACATGATGGTGTTCTCGTCTATGTGTATCGTGGTCGTCATCCTTCGGTCCCCCTGTCGATATACTTGACCGTTCGATTGCGCCCATTCCGTTTTGCGGCATAAAGCGCCGTATCGGCCTTTTCTATGAAATCCTCCTCGTTCTTCACCTCGTCCTCATGGAACGAGGCGATCCCCGCAGACAGCGTCAACTGAATGCCGGAGAAGTTCATCTTCTGGCATTTCTCGCGTATCTTCTCGGCGGTATTGAAGGCGCCCGCGGCGTTGGTGCCCGACAGGAGCAACGCGAACTCCTCGCCGCCAAGCCGTCCCGCGTAGTCGCTGTTGCGAATATTGCTCTTGAGCAGACGGCCGATCTGACGGAGCACCGTATCACCCATGAGATGCCCGTAGGTATCGTTGATGTTCTTAAAAAAATCGATGTCGATGATGCACAGCGACAGGGTGAATCCGTACCGGCGGGCCTTATCGGCCTCCTTCTTGAGAACGCTGAGAAAATGGCGCCGGGTGGCGATCTTCGTCAGGGTATCGGTCGTCGCGATCTCGACCAGCTTTACATTGTCGAAAATGACACCGATGTTGTCGGCCAGTATCTCGAGGAACTGAAGCTCCTCTTCGATGAAGGTCCCCTTGGAAAGATTCCGTTCCAGATAGATATAGGCCCGGATCTCCCCCTGCAGAACCACCGGGATCGCCGCAACGGCGCTGTTGTCCGATTCAAGTCCGGTCGACGAGGAGTCGCCGCTGTCGATAAATCCCGCCGGAACGCCGGTCAGGAACTCGATCTTCGCTGTCTTGAGCATCCGTTGAACGACATCGCCCTTGAAGCGGACCTCGTTGAATTTGTAGGTCTGCTGGGCGGCATCCTTGATGAGATAGTCCATCTGCTGGCCATCGTCGTACCGGAACACCACCGCCACCAGATCGGCCGAGAGGATATCGAGTATCTTCTTGACGACGATATCCATGATCTTGCCCACCTCGGTCTTCCCCGATATCGCCTTGACGATGTCGATGATGTAGGCGTAGTTACGGTTGCGGATCCGCAGAAAATCTATCTGGCGGCGCGTTTCGTCGAAATAAAGCTTGAGCCGCGAAACGGTCATTTCGCCGTCGGCGGGACCGCGTCCCTCCTCGACCGCTTCGCGCACATCGGCCAGCATCTTATCGGTCTCCCCCTGATCAATGAAGTAGGAAAGTTCTCCGAAAAGCGTGATGAAATGCCGCGCATGGAGCGCTGAAGCTTCGTGTCTTCCGCTGTCGATCGCGCGCCGCAGGAGATCCTGCATGAGTTTCTTCTCGCCCAGTATCCGCGCCACCTCATACCGGTGGATAAGACGGAACAAGGGTATCATCGATGATATCTTTTCCTGTTCTATCGTTTCGATGAGCCGCACCATGTCCCGCTCATACCCCTTCTTCGCGGCATAGAGCACCCGCGCGGTCAGGTAGATAAGCCGATATCCCGGCTTCAACTCGGGATTGCGGTGGAAAAGCGTCTCGATCTGCTCCGAAAGTTCGAGAATGTATTCGCGATCACCCTCGAACGATGCCTCAAGGAACAAGAGCGCACAGAACCCGCGGACCCGGCGATGATCGTCAAGTGTCTTTTTATCGAGGAACCGCCTCAGTTTTCCGCCCGCCACCCGCGCATAACCGGTCTCCCCCTTGAGTACATAGAGAAACACTTGCGCCGAGAAGATCCCGCAGAGATCGGCATCGCGCCGTTCGTGGTAGGAAAGTTCCTCGGCGTTGAACAGATAGTTCTCGGCCAGCGAGAAATCGCCCGTCTGCACGGCGTATTCACCGCGGGCGAAAAAGGCGAGCTTCAGTATCGTCGTGCCGCACCCTTTACGGGCGAAATCCATCGCGCGGTCAAGGAAGAAGGGAACCTCATGCCACCGTTCCAGCAACTGGGCGCACAGGGCGAGATTGAGATAGGCCCGTGCGATGCGGAAGTTATCGTAGGACTCTATCGCGAGTTTGAGCGACTGTTGGAGTACCCGGTATCCTTTCTCAAGGCGATTGAACCGCTGGAGGAACCGGAACGATGCGGTCAACGCATCGATAAGGTACGATTTCGTGCGCAGATTCTTGGCGCTCTCGATCAGATCGTTACGGACCGGGATGAGCGCCTCGTAATCGCCGTTGCGTTCATACATGACATAGTCGAATTCGAGTTCACGCAGGAGATAGTGCCGCTGCGGCGTGAAAAGCATCCCGTGTCCGGCGGCTATGAGTTTCTTCGCCTTTTGGATGTGGGTATAGGAACGGGCGTAGTTCTCCTCGGCGCGGTTGGCGATGTAGGCGCGCAGGAAGGCGATAAAGGCGACGCGGTCGGGACTATCGTCGGCCTTGAACTTGGCGATGTGCTGAAGCGCTTTGGGCGTGTCGCCGTCGCTGACCAACGACCGAACGAGGAGGTCGAGGATAAGATCGTTCTTCCATGTGGCATAGGCCTCTTCGAGGAGCGGTATCGCCCGACCGTAGGTGCCGAGCCGGTAGAAGATGCGTCCGGCGAAAAGGGCGACCGCCGTCTTCTTTTTCAGCGCGAGAATGTAGGGGTTGTCGCGCACTATCGTCAGCGCCTCGTCAAGGAAACTGCCGGTCAGTTCGGTGTTGAGATGGAAAAAGGCGCGGCTCGCCGAGCGGAGATAGAGTTTCAGCGCCGTTTCGGGACGGCCGCCGCGCAGATAGTGATGGGCGGCGAAAGCGTAGGTGTTGGTCTCCTCGAGCGGATTGCTGGTGATGAGATAATCGGCGTGATTAAGATGATGGCGACGCCGCTCTTCGGCCGGCATCGCATTGTAGACCATCGTCTGGAATCGCGTGCTGACCAGCCGCATCTTGCCGTTCTTGTACTCCTCAAGCAGGTAGTTGAGCTTGAGCAGATCGAGGTTGTAGACGAACTCATCGTCGGTCACGCGGTCGCCGATGACCGACCGCATCGCGTCGCGGGTGGTGAACTTACGGTATATCGAGGCGGCGTTGAGTATCAGCCGTTGCTTCTCCGAAAGCGACGCCAGTTTGCGCCGGAACAGGAAATCGAGGTTCTCTTTTTCGAGTATGTCGCTGCGGAACACGACCCGTTCGACGGCATGGGCGATGAAACCCTCTTCGCGTAGCATGTGAAGCAGCGAAAGCGTTGTCTTGACCACGCCGCTGCTCATCCGGTAGAGCCACAGGAAGAGCTCTTCGTCGATATGCTTACGCGGCGTCTGGAGACACGATTCGACGAAATCGCGCGTTTCGGCCGGCGAAAAACTCGACAGCGTCACGCGGGCATGCGCCGGGAACTCAATGGACGACACGGCGTTCTCGGTGGTTATCGCCATCACCGTGAAGACCTTACGGTAGTTCTCGGCGCGGGCATAAAGTTCCTGCACGATGGTAAGCGACCGCTTGTCGACCTCATTGAAATTATCGAGCAGGAATAGGAGCGGGCGGCGCCGCGCCGCCATCTCGATGATGTCGCCCACTATCGAGACGACGCGGTGGAGATCCTCCTCAAGAGAACCCTCCTCGTCGGCCGCCGGAGCGGTGAGCCGTTTGAATTCCGGATAAGCGTAGAACTCGGGGAAGTAGGTCAGTATCAGGCCGCCCCACTTCACCGCTATTTGATATCGGATCTCGCGGTCGGCGATATCCCAGATCCCCTTGAGCAGATCGGCGACCAGATTCTGCGTTTCGGTGGCCGACACCGGGATGGTGGCGATGTCGCGGAACGCCATGCGGTTGCGGATCTCCTCGAGGAACCGGCTCTTGCCGACACCGCGTTCCCCCTCCACGATGACCGTCACATCCAATCCGGTCGCAAGGAAATTATCCACCGCCCCGATGACGCGCGACACCTCGGCGCGGCGGGCGATGAATTCCGGCTCATGGATACGGACGCGGCGAAGGCGGTCGGGCTTCTTTGCGGCACGGTCTATCTTGAGACGACTTTCGAGATCCTCCAGCTCGTTGAGGAGCGTCAGCGCGTCGGGGGTCCGCTCCTCCGGCTCGGGACGGAGCAGTTTTCTGATGATGCGGATCATATCGCGGTCAAAAGTGTCGGGGAACGGTATCGCATCAGGGGCGAGCCCCGCCGGGGCAAGGGTGCCGGGCGGCGCCGGGAACGGATATTCGCCCGTCAGCGTTTCGTAGAGGATAAGGCCGAGGCTGTAGAGATCGCTGCGCTGGTCGATGATACTGCGCTGGAAGACCTCGGGGGCCATGTAGCGGGCGGTCCCGCTCTTCTCGGTGAGGTGCATCATCCGCAGAGAGGCGAGCCCGAAATCGAGTATCTTGACCGAGTCCTGCGCCGTGACCAGTATGTTCGACGGCTTGAGATCGCGGTGAACGACATTGTAGTTGTGCAGGTCCAGCAGGCCGCGGGTCAGCAGGACGAACAGCCGTATGACATCGGGAAGCTTCGAGCCCTTGAGCGCCGCGAAGGTCCGCCCCTCGACGAACTCCATGGTGAAGAATGCCTCCTTCTTGTCCTCGTAGAAGTCGAGCATCCGGACGACATATTCACTGCGGATGGAGCGGGCGAGGTTGAATTCGCCGCGCAGACGTTTTATCTCGGCACGCTTGAGGAGCCCTTTATTCTTGATCATCTTGAGGGCGATGGTCTCGCTCTTTTCGCGGTCCTCCGCAAGCCACACCTCGCCCATACCGCCCGCGCCGAGTTGGCGAATGAGAGTGAAACGCTCCTGCAGGAGCCGCTCTTCGGTCATTGCCCCGAATACCGCCATAAAAAAACGACCGGCCAGATGATACCGGTACGGTGCGAAAAACTCAAGAAAAAGAGTTGCAAATCGTAACGGGAAAACTATAGTTCTCACCAAGAGTTGCGCTGACCCGAACCGCAGTCCACGGAGGCATCATGACGCTCGACGCCCTCTACGACATTCTGCTGACGGCCCAGTTCGCCTCGGCCGCCTTCGTCTTTGTCGCCCTCTACTTCATCACGGTGCCCTACGGCCGCCACACCCACACCGGCTGGGGTCCGCTCGTCCCGGCGCGTCCCGGCTGGGTCGCGATGGAACTGCCGGCGGTCGTGACGATTCTGGCGCTCTACGCGACCGGTACCATCACCCTTGTCGGCACGGTCTTCCTCTGCATTTGGCAGATGCACTACATCCAGCGCACCTTCCTCTTCCCGCTTCTCATGCGCGGCGGGCGCGGGACGCCGGTGGTCATCGTCCTGTTCTCGGTGATGTTCAACCTCATGAACGGCTGGGTGAACGGCTGGTGGCTCTACCACCGCGCCAGTTACGATATCTCGTGGCTGTGGGACCCGCGCTTCATCGCGGGGCTGGCGGTATTCATCGCCGGGTTCATCATCAACCTTCACAGCGATCAGGTCCTGCGGGCGCTCCGCAAGCCGGGCGAAACGGGCTACAAGGTGCCGATGGCGGGACTGCACCGCTTCGTCGCGAGCCCCAACTACTTCGGCGAACTGCTCGAATGGACCGGCTGGGCGATACTCACCTGGTCATGGGCGGGACTCGCTTTTGCCGTTTTCACCGCCGCGAACCTCGTGCCGCGCGCCCATGTCCACTGGAAATGGTACCGCAATACTTTTCCCGATTATCCGGCCGAGCGGCGCCGCATCATACCTTTTATTTATTAGGTGGGCATGAAGCGGACGGCGCTCATCCTCTTTGTCGCCGCATTCCTGCTGCGGGCGATCTGCATCCCCTTCATGAATCTCCTCTACGACGAGGCGGCCTACGCGTGGACGGCCCAGAACCTCGCCGTGAACGGCGGCTGGCTCAACCTCTACGGGAGTAACGATCTCTTTTTCTTCCCGCCGCTGTTCAACTATATCGCCGCCCTCTTCATCAAACTGGGCGTCGACCGACTCTATGCGGTACGTATCGTAACGACGCTCTTCTCCTCCGGCATACCGCCGCTGATGTATATGCTCGCGGTCCGTTCGGGCCTGACGGAGCGGGCGGGGATCATCGCCGCCGCGCTCTTTTTCGTGTTGCCGTGGGGCTGGCACCTGTCGGTCGCCGGGATGGTCGAGACGCCGTGGATATGCCTACTGCTGATCGCCGTATATTTTTTGCAAGGAACGCTGGCGAACGGTGCGCGGCGCGATCTCATCCTTTCGGCGCTTACCTTCGGAGCGGCGCTCTGGATGAAAGAGACGGCGCTCGGCGCCCTGCCGCTCTTCATCTTCGCCCTGCGACGCGACCGGCGCGGCATGATGATTTGGAGCGGCCTTTTTGCACTTCTTTTTCTGCCGCTTTTCATACAAACGCTTCTGCCGCATCAGTATGATCTTTTCTACGAGATAACCACTCCGCTCCTCCTCTGGAATGAACTCAGCCTCGACGCGATCATACAGAACTGGGGGATCATCTATGGCGCGCCCCTCTTCCCGCGCATCGGGTGGGCGGCAAGTTTGTCGCTGTTCACCCTTGCCGTTGCGGCGCTAGCGCTTATCTCTCTGCGGCGCGCCGAATGGCAGGACCGTTTCATCCTGAGATTCGCCGCCGGATTCCTGACGATCTTCGTTCCTTTTTTCATGGTCTTTCCCAAGAAATTCCCCTACTATCTTCTGCCGGTGCAACTTTTCCTTTCCTTTTTCGTCGCCCGCTACCTTGCAACGCGGCCGCGATTCGCCGTGATATATGGGCTCATCGTTCTGTCCTTCGCCGTTCCCGCGTTCCTCCATTTCACCGATCGCGCACCCGACGAAACGGCGTTCCGAGAGGCGTTCACGCTGGTCGAACAGGAAAAGGCCGGGGCTCGTATCGGGCTCACTTTGCCGCGCATGGCGGAATATGTCGCCGAACGTTCGGGGCTACGGCCGCATATCGTGCCGGTCGAATGGATACCCTGCCAAGGAAAGGCCGATGCCTGTATATTTGCGAACGACTACCTGCTGACCGACTCAACCTTTCTCATGATGCTCTACTGCCGTCAGTGGCCGATGAGTCCCGAGACCTGCGATCTACCGGGTTTGACCGCCGCGAAAGAGCGGATGACCCTGATAAGGAAATGGCCTCAATTCAATCTGTATCGTCTGGAAAGGGCTACGGCGCCGTCTGCGCCATGAAACGAACGGTCGCCAGTGCCGTCTTCACGCACTCCTTCATGTCGATCGGCCGCTCCTCGGAGGTCCGCACGGGAACTTCGACCGTTCCGTCCGGACGAAGAGAGAGGGTGTAGCGGGCATCAAGCGCCGCGGGAAGACCGCGGCCGTAGAATCGGTCGTGGCAGAGTTCCATCCGGTCGCCGGCGGTCGCCGCGAGCGCCGAAAGGAACGCGTTCTCGAAGGGATCCTCAGTCTCGGGTGACGCGGCCGTTACGGTGAGGCTCTGCCGTTTTTCTTTTGTCGCGGGCACCACGACCACCGCCACGGTAACCGTGCGCGGCGTCTTTCCGTCGGCGCGCAGGGCGGTCGCCGGCACGGAAAGCGCACCCCCGGCGGCGGCGGATCGGAAAAGAGGATAACTTTGCAAAAGGGTCTCGTTCGCCTCGACCCCCCGCGCCCGCAAAAGAGCGTTCCATGCATCCTGCCAACGTTTCTGTAACATATAGACACGGCCAAATCCGACGAACGCACAGGCATTCACCGGATTCAAGACGATGGTCTTGGCGTAGGCTTTTTCGGCCGCCTCAAGATCGCCCATTTTCTCGTGAGCAGAGCCGATCAGGCACTGCGATTCATAATTCTCCGGATGGCGTATCAGATCACTTTCCAGCGCGACAATGGCGGCGCGGTATTCTCCGGCACGCAGATGCCTCCGCCCTTTTTCGATATCGCTGATCGGCTGTTTCGCACAACCGAATCCTATACCGAACAAAAGCAACAGCACCCCCCATCTTCTCATGATATCCAAACCTCGCTTACTGTTCATGTGCGACGAATTGGCGAAGCAACCATGCCGTCCGTTCACGCTGTGCGAGCAGAACGGCGCGATACCGGAGCGACAGGTCCCCCCTGCCGCTGTCGGTGGCAAGTCGCAGGCTTTTAAAAGACCGACGGCGGGCACGACAGACCAGCAAGAACGATTGTGTTTCCATGGTATACAACAGCGGCATCCCGACCGCCGCGCTCCACGCGAAAAAACCGCCGCGATAGATCTCGGCGCCGCCGGTCACCGCCGCGCGCGACAACCCGGCGAGAGGTTCGAGCGAACCGGTCGCTTCCCCGGTCATCGAAAATGTCCGGATCACGCTGTAATGTTCCCCTTCGACCGCATCCGATACCGCCGCCGCGCCGCCGAATTCGATGACGCCGGTCGCTTCCGGATGGAGCACCAACGCCTCGTCAAGCCGTTGCGCGCCGCGTTCGCCTACCCCGGCGAGCAGCAGCAACATCCCCCCGAACGGCGTAACGACACCTTTTTCAAGCTTAAGATCGAAGGGATTCTCAGGTGGCGTGGCGAATACGACGAGTATCATAGCAAAGCCAATTTCTGTTTATAGCGGCCACGCAGAGAGAGAAGGAACGGCGCGGCCGGATCGCGCAGATAGTCGCGGTAGGTCCACGGCAGGTCCTGAATGGTCGCGTGCTTCGTGAACAGTAACGTCACCTCGGCCCACACCCCCTCGCCCAGATAGATGCGGTGGCTGTGATTCTTGCCGGTCGACAAGAGAAAATTCTCCATTGTGAGTAACCCCGGGTCAAGGTTCACGCGCCGCTTTCCGTCGACCGAGAAGCGCTCCTCGATCTCTATCGCGAAGAGTTTCGCCGCGATGAACCGATCTCGCGGCAGAAGTCGTTCGAACGAGACGATGCGCTTCGCGAGCGTTCCTCCCATCTCGCTGTCGTAGTGACCGGAAATGGAGGAAAAGTCGTAGGCATCGCTCGTCGCATCGATCGCGCCGTATCGTTCCGCGAGATGGGCCAGCGCTTCGGCATAGACCGCCTCGTCGCGGTAGGTGATAGAACAGGTGAGGTTCGCCGGAGCCGGCGGTTTAAGAAAACTCATCGGCCGTCAGGGCACCTGATATTCGAAAGCGCCCATATCGTTCTCGATGCCGGTGCCGTCGCCCTTGCCCGCGACATTGTAGCGCGAGTAACCGAGGAAGTCGTAGGTCGGCACGGTCGAGCCGTCGGAGCCGACATCGATGCAGGGGGAACTCTCGGTAAGACGATAACGGTTCACCCCGCCGGTGGTGCCGCCGAGGAACAGCGGATCGTCGATGATGTTGTTGTGCGCGCCGGCAACGAAACCGTCGGGAGCGTTGATCTTATTGCCGGAGTCGAGGATCGGATTGGGGGCGCCGCCGATGGCGGTATAATCGACCGTCACCACGAGACTGATGTCGCTGGAGACATAGAGCTGGCTGGGCAATCCGCTCCCTCCCGTGTTGGAAAAGACGATGCTGTCCTTGATGACAGCGTTGCCTTTATGAAGGTAAATGCCGCCTGCATCGGTCCCGGCGGTGTTTTCGGCGATGGTCGAGTTGTATATCTTCACCGTCGGCGGAGCGCTTCCGGTGTCGGTGACGTGGATCGCGCCGCCGCGATAGGTGCTCGCGTTCTGCGCGAAGATGGTATTGCGCAACTCGACCACGCCCTGTCCTCCATCAATGTAGAGGGCGCCTCCCTCATAGGTCGTGGTGTTCCCCGTGAAGACGACCCGGTCAAAGGTGACCGCTCCGGCATTGAGCAGGGCGACCGCGCCGCCATTCAGCGAACTGCCGTTGCCGTCGAACAGCACATCGACCAATAACATCTTCGCCCCGGCGCTGGCATAGACCGCGCCGCCGTCGTATGAGCCAACGCTGTTGCCGCTGAAAACGCTGTGGGCGACGGTGAGATCGACCTTGTCGTTCGCCGCCACGATCCCGCCGCCGTTGATGCTGTTGCTGTTCTCTTCGAAACGGCAGTTGGTCACCGTGACCTTTTGGTTGGTGGTCGCGGCTCCCATCCACATCGCACCGCCGGGGTTGTGGCGGAGCGAGAAACCGCCGATGTAAAGGTTGCCGTTGTCGTGGTCGATGGCGAAGGTGGGATTGAGCATGCTGACCGCGTCGATAATGGTCTCATTGGGTCCGTTGATGCCATAGATCGATATCTGTTTCCCGCCGGGGTTGATGTCGCTGTTGTCGGTTCCGGTATAGGTCCCCGGATAGACCGTGATTACATCGTAGTTCCCCGCCGCATTGACCGCCGATTTGATATCGGCGTAGGTTTTCCCGTCGCCGACCTCGAGAATATTGCCCGAATAGACGGCGAACGAAGCGTTCCCACGAACGGTATGCCCCGCCGAATCGGTGATCGTTAACGGGATGACATAGATGCCGTTGCCGAGCGCTGAGACATCGATGCTCTTCCAGAACCAGAACTGGTGAGTGTCGGTGGCGCAGGAGGAATTCCACATCTCTTCGCGCGGGCCGCCGCCCAGTTCGCGCATGTCCCACACCGCTTCGACGATGTCGGTGCCGATACCGTTGCAGACGCCGTTGTCGTCTTCGAAGTAAACCCGTATGACCGTGGCGTTGTCGGCGTTCTTGACCGGGTTGGGAGAGAAGTATGCCTCGGTGATGACCGGCGGGGTGTTGGCCGACTGGCCGGTCACCGGCAGGGTCGTCTCGTCGTAGGTCTTGTTGGCACCGATATCGGTAAGAATCCATTGAGCGCGGAACTGCCCGTCGGTGCAGGTCGATGTCTCGGTCGGGGCGTAGCGCAGGCCCACCGCGTGGAATTCGCCCGGATCGACCGTCACTTGAGAGCCGGGGGCGACATTGCCCGAGATGATGGTCACCTTGCCGGCGCAGTCCATCGGCAGGGTCGTCTCGTTGATGACCAGATCGACCAGCGTTGCGGTGTTGATCACGGTCACCGTGCGTTCCAGATACGAATTGTAGCCGACCAGTCCGAAATCGATCCCCGTTTCGGGCGCCAGTACGGCATGACCGTTGGTGTCGACATCGATGGCGGCGGCATTCGCCGCAGTGCTCCCGTCACGGAGCGGCTGAACCGATATCGTGTGGGTGCCGCTGTACCACGACACACCGACATTGCGCACCTCGGTGCCGCCGGGACTCATCCCCGCCGTAACATCGACACAGTTGGTCGTATCGACGCATATCCTATACTGGTTGTAACGCGATGCGTTATTCGGTGCAGTCCACTGTATTTGAATGTTGTCCTTTGCGCCGGAATAGGATGCCGACAGATCGGTGATGACCGGATAATCGATGGTATCCCATGAAGCGGAAGCCAGATAGCGGCACTGACCGTTCTGCACCCAGTGTCCCTGCTGGTCGATCTCGCCGAAATAGACCAGATCGGCCTGTCCCCACGCCGAATCGGTGAACTTGCCGTTCCCGTCGAGGTCGTAGTCGGTGAAATGCATCTGTCCCGCGTAGGCGGCAAAGGCTGTGCCTACCGTACCGTTCATGCCGTCGTAATCGGTCATCGCCTGCAGGCCGTAATCGTTCTTGACCGCTTCGGTGATGGGGTAGGCCTGACTCTTGACCGGGATGAAGTCGGTGTCGATATAGAAAAAGAACATTTCGGGCAGGGAGCCGGACCCTTCGGCCGGGGTGAATTCGGCAACGAACATCGCCATGTCGCCGTTCACGCCGTTGGTCCCCATCTGCGCCAAAAATGAGCCCGCAGTGATCGCGGCACAGTTGTTATCGACGAATTTGCAGTTGCTCGAACAGCCGTCGCCCGGTGTGGCATTCCCGTCGTCGCAGACCTCGCCGTCATCGATATTGTTATCGCCGCAGATCGGTGCCGCCTGACACTGGGTAAAATCCCACTGGCAGGTGGACGAATCGCAGGTGGCGGTGCCGCCGCTGTAGGTCTTACTGATCTTCGCGCAGTCAAATTCTACCAAGTCGTCGATGTCGCACTGTTCGCCGCCGTTGATGATCCCGTCGCCACACGACTGCCCGCCGCAGACGCGATAGAAGGTGTAGCCCAACTGGAGATCCTGCCCGATATTCTGCACCGCAGCGGCGGTGAGCGGGATGTACTGCCCCTCACTGGAACCGGAGATCGTGCCGCCTTCGATCGCCATGGTATTTTCGGCCGCGGTTATCTTGAATGAACCACTTGTCGCGACATGCTTCAGGCAGAAGCCGTTGCCATCCGATTCCTGGGCAAAAAGTTTCACCGCATTTTCGGCCAACCCGAGCTGCATGGTCAGAGGAAGCCCCAGCGCGCCGCCCGCCAATACATCGTCGGTTGGGAAGTTCAGCGTTATCCTCGCCGGGGTTTTGTAATTCATGCCGGGCTCGAAATAACTTTCCTGCACGATCAGAGCCGGCCCCGGCAAACTATCGGTCGAACGAAAGACTATCGCGTCCCGTAGGCTGTTGGTAGGCGGTATCGGGGCATCATTTTCCCAATTGCCTGAAAAAACGCCGGTCGTTATGACACCATCCGCGTGACTGTCAAGGTATATCTCGTCATATCGCTTCGAGCCATCGAGAATGAACGGCGTATCGAAATCGAACACTACTTGCACCTGATCACAGACGCTCGTGTCCCAACCGGTGCAGTCGTTTTTGCAGTCGACCTCGGTCATATTGCCGTCGAAACCCAGCTGATCGCAGGTGGTGGTCTGGTTAGTCTCGCAGACCTCGGTGATGCCGCACCCGGTTTGGACGCCGTCGACCGTGCCGTTGCCGCAGGTGCAGGCCTCCGGTTTCGGTTCGCAGGCATCGGTATCCCACCCGTTGCAAGAAGAGTTGCAGTATGCGTCACCACTGGCCCATGTTTCCGGATCGACCTGAATACACGGCTTGGCACCGCCGTCGCAGGTCTCGTTTCCCTCGACCGTGCTGTCGCCACAGACCGCCTCTTTACAGCCCGAAAGCATCCACTGGCAGTTGGTGGGGTCGCATTCGGCCTGACCGCTGACATAGTTCGCGCCGAGGTTGACGCAGGCCTCTTTCTCGGTGCCTTCGCACTGCTCGGGCGCCACCACCGTACCGTCGCCACAGCCGGTGGTCAGACATTCGCTGAGGTCCCAGTGGCAGTTATTATCGCAGGTCGCCGGACCGGCGTAGTATTTGTCGTCGATATCGGCGCAGGGCTTCTGCATGACGCCGCCGCCTTCGACCGAAGAGTTGTCGCACAGTTCATGCTCCTCGAGCGCGCCGTTGCCGCAGGAGAGGGGCACGCAATCGGAAATATCCCATTTGCAGACCGCGCCGCAGGTGGCCGTGCCTCCTTTGTATTTCTCGGGATCGATGTCGACACAGGCTCGTTCGGTAGGCAGGGAGGTATCGCATTCCTCCGTCTCGGTCTGCACCGTGCCGTCGCCGCAGTTTTTGGGAACGCAGTCGCTCCGGTTCCACATGCAATTCGAATCGCAGTGGGCGAGGCCGCTACTGTACTGATCGCCGTCGAGTTTGTCGCAGGCCTGATCGGTGACGCCGGTCGAGAAATCGCACTCTTCGGTGCCATCGACAGTACTGTTGCCGCAGGTGGCGGCGTTATCGACATCGGGCGTCACATCGTCCTTGTCGGTATCGGTGTCGGCGCCGGCGACCGGCGGATCCTTTTTGAGTTCCTCGAGCAGATCGTTGTCCTTGTAGAATTCACACGAGGCGACCAGCAGCAAAAGCGCCGCAAGGAACGCTATGCGTATCATGGTATTCATAGTTCCCTCCCCTAATAACTGAAGGTGGCGCCGGCGTAGACCGTGCTGCCGTCGAAAAAGAAAGAAACCTTCGGCGCGTCGGCCGGTTCGGTCTTCCACCAGACGGCGAGCACCGTCCCGGCGACCGCGAAGGCCCCCGATACCGAGAACATGACTATCCGCATCGTATCGTTGAATTGCGCCTTGTCCTCGTAGTCGAGCGCTTTTCGATAGACATCATACGGAACCGCCGAGGGATCCCCGGCATAGGGATTGAGAATGTCATCGCGTTTTTTCAGGTTGTTGCCGACCTCTGCGCTGAAATACCACGACACACCGAAGACCGCCGCCGCGACGCCGAGCGTGCCGACGCCCCACCACAGGTAGGGATGGGTCACCTTCCCCTTTGGCTCGACCGGCGCAGGGACCTCTTTCTTCACCTCCACAGGAGCGGGAGCGGGTTCGGCCTGAGCCACCGGCTCGGGCTCGGGCTGCGGTTCAGGCTGCGCCACGATCTGTTCCGGTTTCGGTTCCGGTTTCGGGGCCGGGGCCGGGGCGGGGGCCGGTTTCGCTACCACCGGGGCCGGGGCCGGGGCGGTCGAAACGAGGTCCCACTTGACGATACGGCTCTCTTCGACGATCATCGCCTCTTCGCGTGTTTTATAGCCGGGGGCGCTCATTTTGACGCTATGGCGACCCTTCATCACATCGCGGATACAGGGAACTTTGGAACAAACCTGCTCGCCGTCGACAAAGGCGGCCACGCCGGGGGTCGTCGTCTCGAACTGCAGGACGAACGATTCGGGCTCGGCCTGTTTCTGGCCGGCCGGCACCTGCGCCTTGGCTATCATATCGTCAATGATCTTGTTTATCGCATTACGCATCCCCTTGGGACTGCCGTCGAAATCGGCGACCAGACCCGCCACCGTCGCCTCCTTGGCGAGATCCACCAGTTCGGTCGACATCGTGTAGACATCGGCGAACAGCGTAATGGAGGAGCGGAGGATGTTGTCGGCGGCGAGCGCCTGACCGAGCGGCACCTGACAGTTCTTGTCGAAACATTCCATATAGGATTCTTTCTTGGAATCTTTGATGAGTCCCTTGAGTTTCTCCTGTTGGCGCGTCTTGTCGATGACGACATACAGACCAGTGGCCACCAGTTTCGAGCGCAGGTATTCGGTGGCGCTCTTGAGAATGTTGGGGTCGAGCGTCCCCGACTGGTCCTCGACATCCATGACGGCGATCTTGAATTTCTTCTGCTCCGCAGACAGTGCCGGCATCACCAGCATCGCGGCGATCAGTAGGACGAACAACCTCTTCATCTATTCCCTCCAACAGATAGGACAAAATATCGCGGAACTGTACCCCGAAGCCCTTTTTTTGTCAATTTAATACGGCCTCTTCGGCCCCCGCGAAGGTGAAGAATTTGCATTTTGGATATCGGGCGGTATGATGCCTCGACCAGCGTGACGGAGGATTCATGCTCAAAGAAAACCCGAGGGTAATAATTCCCAATTTTTTCACCAGCTTGAACCTGCTCATCGGCTTCGCCGTCATTTGGCTCGCCATCGGCGGACAGTACGACCGCGCCGCGTGGTACATACTCCTGTGCGTCATCATGGATAAGATGGACGGCACCGCCGCGCGGGCCTTCGACGCCTGCTCCGAATTCGGCATCGAGTTCGATTCCTTCAGCGATTTCTTCTCCTTCGGCGTCGCACCGGCGATCCTCATCCTCTCCTTTTTCAACGGGCAAGTGCATGGCAATATGGAGCAGGTTCCCTTCTCGATCAAGGGGGCGCTCGCCGTCTACATCCTGCTCGCCGGCATCCGGCTGGCCAAGTTCAACTGCGCCGATAAGGACGATAAGGATTTCTTCTACGGCCTCACCTCGACCCAATCGGGGGCAACCGTCGCGGCGCTCTTCCTCGTCGGGCGGAAATACAACCTGCCGTTCCTCGCCGATGAGACCATCATGAGCGGCGTGATGATCATCCTCGGGGTCCTCATGGTGTCGACCTTCAAATACCGCAAGATCAAGAAACGCTCTTCGCGCCTGCTCAACATCGTGCAAAGTCTCATCTTCGGGACGCTCGGCGTCTTCGCGCTGTTCCACATTTATCCCGAAGCGATACTCGCTTTTCCGATACTCTACTTCATCGGCGGGATCATCGTGACCCACTTCGAACGGAATCACGAACACCCGGAAGAAAGCGAGTGACCGCATGGCGCCGCTTCCGCTCCGTCAGGGGATAGACCGGTTCGACCGGGCGCTCGTCGGTAAGGAGAATGTCGCTCTCATCGCCAACCATACCGCCGTTGACCGCACCGGCCGCGCCACCCCCGCCGCGCTCCGCGACGCCGGTCTGCGCCTCTCCTGCATCTTCTCGCTGGAACACGGCTATTTCCCCGTCGCGCAGGACATGGAGGCGGTCAACAAGGAGAACCGGCTCTTCGGCGTCCCGATATTCTCGCTCTACGGCGCGACCGCCGCGAGTCTCGCCCCCGATCCGACCCATCTGGACCGGTTCGACACCGTCATCTACGACGTGCAGGATATCGGTAGCCGCTATTACACCTATATACAGAGTCTTACCCTTTTCATGGATGAACTGGCCCGCCGTCCCAAACGGCTCGTGATACTCGACCGCATCAATCCGATCGATGGGATAACGGTCGAAGGGAGTCCACTGGAGGAGCGCTACGCCAGTTTCGTCGGCCGGTTCCCCATTCCGCACCGGCACGGGCTCACCACCGGCGAGGCGGCGCTGTTCTACCACAAACTCAAGGGCTACACCTTCCCGCTGGAGGTGGTGACGGTCGAGGGGTGGCGGCGCGACAGTTTCGCCGACGACTACGACCTGCCGTGGATACCGACCTCACCCAATATGCCGACGCTCGATACCGCCCTTCTCTATCCCGGCGGCTGTCTCATCGAGGGGACCAATATTTCGGAGGGTCGCGGGACCACCGCGCCGTTCCGCATCGTCGGGGCGCCGGAGATCGACCCGTTCGAACTGGCGGAGAAACTGCGGACGCTCGAACTGCCGGGGCTCCGGTTCCTGCCGCTCGAATTCCGGCCGATGTTCCAGAAAGAGGCGATGAAACGGTGCGGCGGGGTCTATATCGATCTCACCGACCGGCGCGCCGTCCGGCCGCTGCGGGCCTACATCGCGATACTCAACGCGTTCCGCTCCATCCTCGGCGACGACGGCTTCTTCCGGATGAAACCCTACGAGTTCGTGAAGGATATCCCGGCGATCGAACTGCTCCTCGGCGACCGCTGCCTCATCGATATGTTCTACAAACGGGCCCCGCTTGCCGACATCGATGAACACCTCGCCGCCGCCGAATCGAAATGGCTCACCGACCGGCAGGAATTCCTCCGCTACTGACCCTCCCTTTTTTCTTCTTGCATCGGAACGTGTTTCGGGCTATAGTGGCGCACGGTCCGTTTTTTAACCCTTGAGGGAGGTATCCGATGAAGAAACTGCTTTTGGTGCTCGGCATCATGGCGATCGCCGCCTCGTGCGCGACCCCGCAAAAAGATTACTCGCAGGATCAGGAAAGAGCGCGCGAACATGGGCAGGAGGCGTTCCAAGCGCCTGAGGTCAACGAATAGCGACCGCCTTTCCCAACGCCCCGAAAGCGCTGGAGATATCCGCCGAACCGAAAGATTTTCTTGACGCAATGCCCTCGTCCCGTATAATCTGCCGGTTTTTTTGAGGAACTGCATGTTCGACCAACTCTCGGAAAAACTCGAACAGACCTTCCGGCGTCTGCGCGGGTTCGGAAAACTTTCCGAGGACAACATCAAAGAGGCCGCGCGCGAGGTGAAGCTGTCGCTCCTCGAGGCCGACGTCAATTTCAAGGTGGTCAAAGACCTTGTCGAGAAGATATCGGCGCGCGCCGTCGGCGCCGAGGTGATGAAGTCGGTCACCCCCGGCCAGCAGTTCGTCAAGATATTCCACGATGAGCTCGTCGCGGCGCTCGGAGCGGGCGACCATGAACTCAACCTCGCGGTGCGACCCCCGGCGGTCATCCTCATGGCGGGCCTGCAGGGTTCCGGTAAGACCACGAGCGCCGGAAAGATCGCCCGGCTCCTGAAAGAGAAACAGCGCAAGCGGGTTCTTCTGGTCCCGGCCGATGTCTACCGCCCCGCCGCCATCGATCAGCTGAAGAAACTCGGCGGCGCCGTCGGGGTTGATGTATTCGACACCCAGCCCGGCGACGAACCGGTGCGCATCGCCGAGGCGGCCTTGAAACAGGCGCGCGACGGCGTCTACGATGTGATGATCGTCGATACCGCCGGCCGGACGCAGATAGACGAACCGATGATGCGCGAGATAACCGACATACGGAACCTCCTCCAGCCGCACGAGGTCCTCTTCGTCGCCGACGCGATGACGGGACAGGAGGCGGTCAATGTATCGAAGGAGTTCCACGAACGGCTCGGCCTTACCGGCGTGGTCCTCACCAAGATGGATGGCGACGCCCGCGGTGGCGCGGCACTCTCGATACATGCCGTCACCGGCGCGCCGGTCAAGTTCGTCGGCATGGGGGAGAAGAGCGACCAGCTCGAACTCTTCCACCCCGAACGGATCGCCGGCCGTATCATCGGGATGGGCGACATCATGACGCTCGTCGAAAAGGCGCAGGAGAACATCGATGCCGACAAAGCGGCGAAGATGCAGAAACAGATGCTCTCCAATAAATTCAACCTCGAGGATTTCCTCGCCCAGATGAAGATGATGAAGAACATGGGACCGATGGAGGACCTGCTCGGGATGATACCGGGGATCGGCGGCGCCCTCAAACAGGTGAAGGGGAAGGTGAACTTCGAGAAGGAACTGAAGAAGATAGAGGCGATCATCAGCTCGATGACCCGTTCCGAGCGGATGAGCCCCGAGATACTCGACGCCTCGCGCCGCCGCCGCATCGCTGCGGGAAGCGGCACGAAGGTGCAGGACATCAACCAGTTCATGAAGCAATACCTCGAGATGAAGAAGATGATGAAACGGATGCAGTCGATGGGACTCGGGTCCCTGATGAAAGGCATGAAAGGTATCGGATAGCAAACCCACACGCGTCAGGAGGAAAGGACGAATGAGCGTAAGCATCAGACTCACCCGGCAGGGCGGCAAGAAGAAACCCTTTTACCGCGTCATCGCGGTCGACAAACGGAAAAAACGGGACGGCGACTGCCTTGAGCGCCTCGGCCACTACGATCCCAACCATGAACCGGCCGAGATCGTGATGGACCTCGACAAGATCCAGAAGTGGATCGCCAAGGGGGCCCAGTGTTCCGACACCGTCGCCACGCTGATGAAAAAGGTCGCCGCGAAGGCGAAAAAAGAGGCGTAAGCGCCATATCCGAATTCTTGCGGAGGGAGGAGATTCGCGATGAAGGAACTCATTAGGCACATCGTATCGCATCTGGTCGACAATCCCGATCAGATACAGGTCGATGAGATCGATGGGGAACGGACCTCGGTCATCGAACTGCGGGTCGCGAAGGAGGATCTGGGGAAGGTCATCGGCAAGGAAGGCCGTATCGCCAAGGCGATGCGCGTCCTGATCTCGGCCTCGTCGAGCAAAGACCGGAAAAAGAGCGTACTCGAGATCATCGAGTAGTCTCTTTTGACCGCATCCGGCGCGTGGCGGGAACGCCGCGGCCGTGAAAGAACATTTTTTCAGGTAAAGGGGTATCCATGTCCGAAGCGCTCGTCGTCGTCGGTCATTTCTCGCGCGTCATCAAGGGCGACGGCACCCTGCTGTTCAAGCCCCATTTGCACGACGCATCGTTCCTCGAACAGGCGAAACACCTGTATCACCACCTGTTCAAAACTGAGTTCGGCATCACCTATATAAAGGAAGTGGCAAAGGGATTCCACGTCCGCATCGCCGAGGTCGAGAAGCCCTATGAAGCCGAATACCTCGTCGGAGAAGAATTCTCTCTGCCGCGCACCGAACTGCTCGGCCGCACGCATGACGCTCTAATCGGAGCGACGGTAGCGAACACCGCCGGTGAAGAACTCGGCATCGTCGTCGCTATCAATGAGACACCCGACTATCCTCTGCTGACGGTGCGCGGCCCACGCGGTCGTTTCGCCGTACCGTTCACTCCGGCTGTCGCCCGTCTCGATGGCGATCGGATACTTCTTCTGCACGAAAACATATTTCTTCAAGACGATCCGCAGTAACGGAACTCATCAAGGAACTGAAACCCTCGAACGATGAAAGGTTTCTCTTGAGCGCTTTTTTTGATTGCGTGGTGGTGGGCGGCGGCCCGGCAGGCGCCGTTGCGGCACTGACGCTCGCCCGACGCGGCCGCAGGGTCGTACTCCTAGAAAAAGGCTCCCTTCCACGGTTCAAACCATGTGCCGGCGGTCTCTCTTCGGAAGCATTCTCGCTTCTGGGGTTATCAGAACTCGCGGGAGAAGTAGGCCGCGTTCACGAGGTCAGGATACTGTTCGACGGGACCCTTCCTTCCCTGCATCATCTCGCCCAACCATGCATCATGGTCGACAGGGCCTCTTTCGATAAGGGACTTATCGATCTCGCGGCGGCCGCCGGGGCCGAGATCGCCCAGCGGACCGAAGTGACCGGCTTCACGCCCCGCGGCGACCTTTGGCAGGTCGAAACGAACCGAGGAATGTTCCCCGCACGGAAGGTCATCATCGCCGACGGCGCGTTGGGGAAAACGGCGGCGCGGGCCGGCTTCAAGAAAAAATACGGGCTTGACGGCTGGGCGATGGCCTACGAGATGCCCCAGACGACCCCGCGCAACGAAATGGTGGTGGATCTCGGCATTCTTCCCTACGGCTACACGTGGCTTTTCCCGAAAGGCCCCTCTCTTTCGATCGGCGTCGGGGTGGCAAAAAAACATGATGACCATCGAAAGATATTCGATACGTTGGCCCTTTTTGCCGACCGGCAAGGGGTCCCGTTCGACCGCGCGCAGTGCCGCGGACAGCGTATCGCGCTGTGGGGCGGCAACCAGCCCCTAACCCTGAAAGATTCGTTCCTTCTTGCCGGGGAAGCGGCCGCGCTGGTCGATCCGCTCAACGCGGAAGGAATACGCCCCGCCATAAAAAGCGGCATGGCGGCGGGAGAAGCGGTCGATGCGGCGCTCGCGGGAGACGCGGATGCTTTCCTTCGCTATCAACGAAACATGTGGACCCAGCTGGGGCGAGAATTCGCCATCGCCACCCGCATCGTTCGCTTTTTCTTCCTTTTCCCCGCCCTTTCCTACCATACCGCCCTGTTCCATCCGCGGGCCACGTCGATCATGAACGAGGTATTCGTAGGCTCTTTGGCCTATTCGGCTATAACGGATAAGGTTTTCGCGGTACTGAGAAAAAAGATCTTGGGCATAGGATGATCTTTCTTCGAACCATTCTCTTCTCGATGCCGCGTTCATCTTCTTGCTTTTTGCGCATCTCGCCCTAGAATGGGTTTGCCTTATTGAACGGAGTGGCCATGCGGATCGATATCCTGACGCTGTTCCCTGAATATTTTGAGACCCCCTTCTCCACCAGCATGATGAAGCGGGCGGTCGAAAAAGGGCTGGCCGAGTTTCATCTCCACCAGATCCGCGACCACGGCAAGGGAAAGCGGCGTCAGGTCGATGACGCCCCCTACGGCGGCGGCGCGGGGCTGGTGATGATGGCCGAGATACTGATGAACGCCTACAACGCCGTGCCGAAAAGCGCGAACTGTCGGTCGTTCCTCCTGTCACCGCGCGGCAAACGGTTCGACCAGAACAGGGCGCGCGAACTGGCGACGCACGAGCAACTGCTCCTCATCGCGGGCCATTATGAGGGAATAGATCAGCGCTTCATCGAACTGACGGATATCGAGGAGCTCTCACTGGGTGACTTCGTCCTGACCGGCGGCGAACCGGCGGCGGCGGTCATCACCGACGCGGTGGTGCGGCTCATCCCCGGCGTACTCGGCAACGAGGAATCGACCGAACACGAATCGTTCTCCCTGCCGCTCCTCGAACATGATCATTACACCATGCCGCGTGAATTCGGCGGTCTCAAGGTCCCCAAGGTACTCTTCTCGGGCGACCACGCCAAGATAGAGGCGTGGCGGAAAAAGAACAGCCTCATGCGGACGCTCCGCAACCGCCCCGAACTGCTGACGCTCCTCCCCGACAACTTCTTCGACGACGACAAATAAGATGGAACGGGTCTACATCGCGCTCCTCCACTACCCGGTCCGTCAGGGAGGCCGCACCATCTCCAGTTCCATCACCAATCTCGACATCCATGACCTTGCACGGCTCGCGGCGACTTACGGCCTAGGCGCCTACTACCTCGTCCACCCCGACGAGGGAATGCGCGGACTGGCAACCGAATTCCTGAGCCACTGGTTCGAGGGTGCAGGACGTTTATTTAAGCCCGACCGGACCCGTGCTCTCGAAAAACTGATCATCGTAAAGACACTTGACGAGGCGATCGCCGATATCAAACAACGGGAAGGGGAACGCCCTTACCTGCTTGCCACCTCGGCGGCCCTTCGGCCCAAAACGGTGACGCTCGAGAACATCGGGAAACTGACCAAAAAACCGCTCCTCCTCCTGTTCGGCACCGCCGATGGAATAAGCGAAGAACTTGATGATATTATTGATGGTTATGCCGAACCAATAGACCCCGGCAACGGCTATAATCACCTCAGTGTCCGGAGCGCCGCGTCGATTTTTATTGACAGACTGCACCGGGTTAAGTAAATTGACAGCCTGTTTTTTGGGAACGAAAGGAGTTATGCCATGACCAGCCCTATGATTGCCGAACTCGAACGGAAACAGATGCGCGCCGATCATTACCATATCAAGCCGGGCGATAAGGTGTCGGTCCACACCCGCATCATCGAAGGCGACAAACAGCGCATCCAGATCTTCACCGGTGACGTCATCGCGATAAAGAACGGCCGCGCGAACAACCGGACCACCATCACGGTCCGCAAGTTCTCCTCCGGCTTCGGCGTCGAGCGTATCTTCCCGCTCCACTCGCCGCTCATCGAGAAGGTCGAGTTGGTCAACCGCGGTATCGTAAGTCGCGGCAAGCTTTACTATCAGCGCGACCGTCGTGGCAACGCCGCCAAGATCAAGGTCAAGACCAGCTGGCGTTAAGCCCCCGCCGCGCCATGTCACGCACGGCGCGCCTCATCTTTTTTTCACTGATAGTTGTTTCTCTTCTCTGCTTCGCCGCAGAAAAACCGCTGGAACCGGGCATCTTCTTCTCGATGAGCGCCGAGGGACCACGGCTCGAGAAACGGCTCTGTGGCCCGGAGGCTTTCGGCGCGGGTGATTTTTACTACTTTCACCACAACAAAAAAGAGCTCTGCGCCCACGGCGTGACGGTTCACCCCGGCGTGAACGTTCTGCGCATTGAAAAGAGCGTCGCTCCCGTATCGATAACGGGGAACTGGCAACTCGCCGACGGTATCGATAGCCAGCTTATCTTCGACCCCGCCGCGACCTTCGAGGAGGGGCATGATGAACAAGGCCGTCCGCTGACCGAAGGGATCTACGGCGCCTTCACCGATACGACGGGTATCCTGCAGGTTCCTCGCTTCATCCGGAGGAACGGCATGTGGGAACCGGTCCTGCCGTTGCGCGAACTGTTCCTCCTGCAGGTGCAAAAGGACCGGTCGTTCGCGCTGGAGATCGTCACCGCCGCGCCGCTTACCGATGCCGGAAAAGACCCGGCCCTCTTTTTCGGACTTGCGACCGGCCGCGTAATGGTCCGCACCCAGACCAAAAGCGGTATCTCCTTCACCGGCGCAGGGTTCTCGAAGATACGGCTCCCCGCCCTCTCCCTCACCGACGGTGACAGTTTCGGCCGCTACCGCATCACGGTGAAGAGCGATCTTCCCTCCACGAAAAAGGGAGCGGCGAAAAAAAGAGAGCTGACCCTGCCGACCCTTTCGGCCCAACTCGCCGCCGAGGCGAACGGCTCTCTCGACCTTGAAATAACGGTAAGGGGCTCTACGATACCGGCGGAAGATGCCGGCAAACTCAACGAATTCATCCGGCGCGAACTGCCGGGCAGTTTTTCGGCGGCTCAATGATGAGAGAGCGTCTGCACGACCTCATGGCACGGGCGGCGGCGCTTGCCCGGAACGGCGGCCGCGCCGTATTCCCCAACCCGATGGTCGGCGCCGTTATCTTTGACGATGCGGGAACTATTCTCGCCGAAGGATGGCACCGGTGCTGCGGCGGCGACCACGCCGAGATCGACGCGCTGAAAAAACTCGGCCGCCCGGCAACGGGGCTGTCGATGGCGGTGACGCTGGAGCCCTGCAACCATTTCGGGAAAACGCCGCCGTGCAGTCATGCGCTGGTCAACGCGGGCATCAAGAAGGTCTATATCGCGGCGCTCGAACCGACCGACAGGGCCTGCGGCGGCTGTAGCCATCTCGCGCACAACGGCATCCCGACCGAGTTCGTTCCCGGTTTTGAAAATGACCTTGCCGAACTCAACCGCTTCTTCTACACCACCGCGAAAAAAGGTCGGCCGTGGGTGACGCTCAAGGCGGCAACCACCATTGACGGATTCATTGCCCTGCCCAACGGCGCATCGAAGTATATCTCCTGCCCCGAAGCGCTCGCCGAGGTCCACCGGATGCGCGCCGGCCACATGGCGATCGCCGTGGGGGCCGCGACCGTCAACTGCGACGACCCGCTCCTCACCGTGCGTCATGTCGCAGGGCCCGACCCCCTGCCGGTCATCTTCTCCGAACGGCTCAACCTCCGCGCCGACCGGAAGCTGCTCGACCGCGCGCCGGTCATCTTCACCGCCGTCGCTGACGCCGACCGTCTCGCACCGTTCACCGCACGCGGCTGTCGCGTCGAGACGGTGACGACCATCGGACAGGCATTGAGAACGCTCTGGGAAAAATACCGCATCAATTCTTTGCTCGTCGAAGGGGGAGCGACGCTTCACGCCGCGTTCCTCGCTGGAGATATGGCCGACGAACTGGTGCGCTTCATCGCACCATTCCATCTCGGCGACGGCATTGCCCTGCGCGGCGCGCCGGTGCTCACCGATCTCACACTATGCCGCGACTGGCAGCTACATGCCACCGGCCGCTTCGGCGTTGATGCATACATCGTGTGGCGTAGGGGCGCGCCAACGGCACGCCCTGAATAATTGGGCGTCCCGTCGGGAACGCCCTTACAGATCGGAATGATGTTTTATTCCTCGAACCGGATATCGAGTCCAAAATTGGCGTGGATATTCATCGCCGGAATATTGCTTGAATCGTCCATGAAGGGCTTGACCGATATCGTATAGGCAACGCCTTTGTTCAGCGTCGCACGGACAAAACTGTAGTTCTGGAACGGCAGAGACTCTATCATGTCGTCGTTCATCGCGATCGGCTCGCCGTTCCCCTCTTCATACAGCCGTATCACCGTATCGACCCCCGTCTTGTTCCGTTCGTTCATCGGCGTGGTCATAAGAAAAAGCGTTCCGTCGCGCTCCGGCGTGAAACGCCACCGGTTCTCGACCAGCAGGATATCGGTATCGAACCACCCGATGTAGGTCGTGCCGGGGATCGCGTCGATCACGGTCTCGGACTTCGTGAAGTCAGGTTCCTCGATAATGAACGGCGCCTCCTCCACCGACATCGTCACCAATGCACCTACTGTCCCATCGCACTTTTCCGGCGTCACTCCGAGGATCAGAGAATCCTGATCCGACAATCGTGTCAGGTAGAAGCTTTGTTCTTCAACCGGTCCCGTTTCGCCGAACACCAGCATCGGCAGGTGACGTTCGTCGAACACCTGCAGAGAAACACCCGCCGTGTCGGACCGGGCCGAGATACGGACCGCATTCACCGCAGAAGGAAGCGCCCACGCCGGTCCGGCGGGGAAATCCCACGTGAAAAAAAGTGTTTCGCAGGCGGTGGAACGCTCTTCATGGGTACCGAGCGACCCCAGCGCCACCGGCTCTTCATCGGCCGTTTGCGAAAAGCTATAAGGGACATCTGTTCCTTGCAGGCTCATATAGAGTATCCCGGTGAAGGGGAGGAACACCGTTAGCGGCCGGGTATCACCCGCCGCGCCGGTCAAGGTGGTCGTCATGAGCGGCACCATCGTGTAGCCGCCCGCGTCGACCGACGAACTCCAGAGCTCCACCGCCACGCTCCCGGTCTTTTCAAAGGCGACCGCGAAGCGAACGACCGCATCGCGGATGACCTCTCGCTTGAACACGTCACGGTCCGACTGCATGACCCCCTCGATCATCTTTTGCGCGGCATCGAGGGTGCCGGTCGTCCCGGCCGGGTCAAAGACATTGGCGTACATGAAGCGGTCATTCGGTTCCCGTTCCTGTGCCGGATCATGCCGCGTGAGCGTCACGGTCACCATGTCGGAATGGGTCCAACTCAGATCATCAACCCAACGTTCCACCACGAGCCGATCATCACGCGCGCCGCCGAGATATTCGTAGAGATAAGGATCGTTCAGCCCGCTCTCATGATCGAGATCATCCGAACCGGCCACTACCGATCCGGTAAGACAATCGAACAGCACCATTTTCTTGTCGAAAACAAAAGACCTCTTCTCGGCCGTCGTAGGAGCGACCGCGATGCCGTAGTGCCCCTGTGCCGTTTCGAGCTTCAGCAGTTGCGGCCCACCGGATGGCGGACCCATATCCACCGTCAGCGGCACCCCCACAGCCAGCGTCCCCACCGGCGGTTGATCGCAGGCCCACCGTTTGGTGACGCGGAGCCAGTAGCGACCGTCGCGCCACTCGCTCGGGATCAATGGCGCCATGGCGCCGTCGGCCAGTGCATCGCCCACCGAAAAAAAGAGCGTCCCCTCGAAGACCTCGAAGAACTCTCCCGCCTTTTCCGTGTCATGAGAGAAGACCATCTGTTTGACCGCGCCATAGTCATCCGTGGCTGATACGCGTGCTTTGAACGAGGGATCGAGCGTCTCGAATTCGACACGGTAGATGAACCCGGCATGACCGCGAAGGCGGTAGTAGTCGACATCTTCACCCCCCGGTCGTCGGTCGTCGATGGTCCCTTCGAAGGTGATCCCTTCCGTGAGATAGGTCGCCGACTGCGGATCGCCGTTGGGCTCCTCTTCGGGATGTTCGGCCGCCGGCCATTTTTCTTTTTCACAGGAGAGCAGAAGAAGGACGGCCAGCGCCGTCAGCGCGGTGCGGTAAGCCATTCGTCCAGCACCTCACGGGTGACCGGGCCGGTGTGGACCGCCACGATCGCCCGATCACGCAACAGCATCGTCACCGGCACGCCGGCTATCATGAATTCGCTGAAGATATCGTCGGGTCCGAGATAGTTCTCCCACGTGAGGTCCATGTCGTGAAGCTGATCGGTGCGGACCGGCGCCTTGAGAACGCCGATGATGGTGACCTTCGACGCATATTCCTTCAGTGTCGGCAGTTCGTAGACGCACGATGAACACCACGTCGCCCAGAAGTTGAGGAGCACCGTGCCGCCGGGGATGACGATCTCCTTCTCGGCGCCGCTTTTCGGGTCGGCGAGGAGAAGTTTTTCGACCTTTTTCCCCTTCAGAAAATAGCTCTGCCCATAGAACATGACAAGGTTATAACCGACCAGCGTAACCGTAATGATGATGATGGCGGCGGTCAACCACCGGTCGCGCCGGTTCGACTGCGAGGTCTCGGCGCTCATGGTGGTATCAGTAGAAAATGGACTGATGTTCGACGAAGATACAGCGATTCATGATGTAGGGAATATGCGCCTCGCGCAGGATCTCTTCGGCTTTCTGATTATAGACGCCGAGTTGGGCCCAGAAGAACTTACAGCCGCGTTTCACCGCGTCGCGGGCGACCTCTTCAAGGTGTTCCGAGCGACGGAAGACGTTCACGATGTCGATGACGATGTCGGCCGGTATCGAAGCGAGGTCGGGATAGCATTTCTCGCCGAGCACTTCCGTGATGTTCGGATTGATCGGGATGATGCGGTAGCCCCCTTCGTTCTTCAGATATTTGCCGATACGGTGCGAGGTGCGGGCCGGATTGTCCGACAGACCGACCACGGCAACAACCTTCGCTTCGGTAAAAAGTTTTCTGAATTCAAGATCGGGCACGGTGATTCTCCCTTCATGCGGTGCGAGGGAGTTTACCATAGCCTCGGACGGTTCGCAACTAATTTTTTAGGAGATACGGCTACATCCGCTCCGGGGCGGCGATACCGAGGAGGCCGAGTCCCTCTTTGGCGACATGGGCGGTCCGCAGGCACAGCGCGAGGCGGCTTTGCATCACCGCGTCGCCCTCCTTGAGGACCGGGCTTGAATTGTAGAAGGTGTTGAAGCGCTGGCCCAGTTCGAACAGGTACTCGGCGATCAGGTTGGGCTTGTACCCTTCGGCCGCCTTGAGGACCGCCGTCGGGAAACCCAGCAGATGGACCGCAAGCCGTCGTTCGGCCGGGGTCGTTATCGTTATCTGCGCGTTGGGGTCGGCGGGGCGTCCCGTCTCGGCCGCCTTGCGCGCTATCGATTTGATTCGGGCGTGAGTGTATTGTAGATATGGCGCGGTGTTGCCGTCGAAGGAGAGCGCCTTGTCCCACTCGAACGACACCGCCGATATCCGGTTCTGGCTGAGATCGGCGTATTTCACCGCGCCGAGCCCCACCATCTCGGCGACCGCCGCTTTCTCTTCGGCGGGCAGTTCGGGATTCTTCTCCTCAATGACCAGCCGCGCGCGGCGCACCGCCTCGGTGAAGAGCTCATCGAGCTTTATCACATTCCCTTTGCGGCTGGAGAAGGTATCGTCGCCGAACCGCATGATGCCGAACCAGACATGATCGAGCTGTTCGTTCCAGCCGAGCATCCGGGCGATGGCGAATATCTGCTTGAAATGAGGCTGCTGCCGCTCGTCGGTAACATACACGGCGCGGTTGAGCGTGTAGTTGTCCCGTTTGAACTGAAGGCACGCAAGATCGCTGGTGGCGTAGAGGAACGCGCCGTCCTGCTTGCGGACGATGCAGGGATGGAGTTTCTCCTTGTCGTCGAAAAAGACGCAGAGCGCCCCCTCCGATTCCTTCGCGAGTCCCTTTTCGATGAGGAGATCGAGCATCGCCGGCATCCGGTCGTGGAAGAACGATTCGCCGTGGTAGGTGTCGAATTTCACCCCCATCCGGTCGTAGATGCGGTTATATTCGGCGAGCGACAGCGTGATGAATTCCTGCCAGAGCTTCCGGTTCTCCGGATCGCCCTCCTGCAGTTTCTTGAGCTCGGCGCGCGCTTCGTCCTCCAGCGACTTGTCGGCCTCGGCCGCCTGTCCGAAGAGGACATAGATCCGTTCCAGTTCCTCTATCGCGCTCTTTTCGTAGGCGTCGCGGTCGAGCCAGCGGCGGTACGCGACGATGAGTTTGCCGAACTGCGTCCCCCAGTCACCGAGGTGGTTGTCGCCGACGACCGTGTACCCAAGCCAGCGGTAGATTCGCTTCAGGCTGTCGCCGAGGACGGTGGAGCGCAGGTGGCCGATGTGCATCGGCTTGGCGATATTGGGCGACGAGTAGTCGATGACCACCGTCCCCTGTCGGTCGAGGAACGAAAGGTCGTACTGCTCGCGGCCGATCTTCGCGACCTCGGCACCGATGAAGTCGTTAGAAAGGGTCAGGTTGATGAAACCGGGACCGGCGATGTCGACCTTGGCCAGCGCCGGATCGCCGGCGAGCGCTTCTACGATCTCGCTCGCGAGTTGTTTCGGGTTGGCCTTGAGTTCCTTGGCCGCCGCCATCGCGAAGTTGGTCTGCTGGTCGCCGAACTGTTCGTCGTTGGTCTTGGTGAAGAAGAGTTTGCCCGCCGGGGCGTCGGGGCGCACCTTCCGTATCGTGCCGGCGAGTATCGTTTCCAGTTGCTTTTCGATGATCTTCATCGTTCCCTCCACTATATCGCGACATCTATATCATAAACCACGCCGTTTGTGAAAATGTTTTCTACATCTTTGTGTCGGCAAAAAAATCAACATCTCAAAAATGCTGGTTTTTCGCAGGACCGTTTTACGACCTATCGTAAATTGGTCCGGACCGTTTTACGACTCATCGGAAATTGGTCCCGGTTTCTCGGGGCGATTTTTTCTCTCTTCATCGCTGTTGACTTGTCCGTCGGCAAAAAGTAGAATGGGGCGTTCGCAGGTAAGTGGTATAGGATATAAATGTTATCTCCGGGAGACAAACATGGGTCTTTATGTGTTGAGCAAAGAAAAGGCTATTGAAGAGCTGGGAGTAACTGAAAATCAGCTTTATCTTTTAGAACGAAAAGGAATGCCTGTTGTTAGAGCGGAAAAAGAGGCGCCACAATATAACCTCAAAGAAATTGAGGAATGGATTAAGGTCTATCTGAAAGAAAAACAAGCTCAGGAAAAAAAACTCTTAGTATATGAAATGAAAATTTCCGATAACATATCCAAAGCTATTGGCCATGCAGTTCTTCACTATCACCCTAAAATATAGGCCTTTTTTTTGAGCAACACATGAAAATAACCAGAGCTTTTCTATCGAATCTTAATCTCGACAGGCAGGTTACAGATTGGTACGATAAAAACTCCGGCATGTTTGGCATGGAGCATGAAGCTTTCCTGTCACAGATTCCTAGGGCTGATGCTTTTTTATGTATTTGTATCTCGTTGGGCCTTCCTCAGAACCTTCTTAACCGCTTTGTAATCACGGCTGTCGAAAGTGTTCCACAGGAATCATTGGGACGCCACTGCATCGAAGTCGCGAAAGAATATCTGAGAGATCCTTCCCCTAGCAACTTTGAACTTGCAAAAAAATGTTACACCATACTTGATATTCCGGCAAAAGACGAAAGAGACGCGATGTTGGCAATGTTGAATTATTCCGAAGAATGGACTTTGACTGGAAGCGCCGTCTCTAACTCAAAAAATGCCGTAGACAAATTCATAGATGGCTACAAGAGTTGGGTAGCTGAAATAGGTTCATCAAACATTTTGACGGCAACTCAACTTGATATTGTAAAAGCACTGTCTCGTTCATTGGATCAAGTGAGAAGCAAAGGAGCCTTGGCGAGAGCTTTTGGCTGGGTGGCATACTCAAACGATTTACAAAACCTCCCCCACGATGAAGTTGCTTTGATTAATTCAATCAAGTCATTTAAGGACTCTTCTGTGTTAGAAGCAGGCTCTTGTAAGACATCGACAAAATTACCCTTGGGCGAATTGCTCAAGAACGCCATTTCCCTTTCACTGGGAACCATACTAGAAGCTGAATACGCCGCAAGCAATGCTGTTGGGGCTGCAAAATATGTCGCGCGAGCTGCATGCTCGCAAGCCATTAATGAGATTTACGGGAGATATAGCTGTTACTTGAAGGAGCCTTCTGTTGAGGCGGTGAACTGTGTCATCAGCGCTGTTGCAGGCGCTAACCCTTATAACTCCCGTATTCCGTACAACGGCACAGCAGAAGAAGAGTTGAGAGAGAAAGCTAAATACATACAACGGTCTGAAATCAAGAATCGCCAACTCATTTCACATTTCATCTCGTTCCCCGAATACAAACACTGGGTCAAGAATCTTCCCCAACAAAGCCTCTTGCAGAGGATTTCTGGCAGAATTCCTCTCAAATGACATTGTTCTTTGTCCATTTCGTTGTTCCGCGATAATTACTCCACCAATGTCATTTTCGCTGTCCTAGTCTTTTAGCAAACGCACCATTCCTTATATAATTTGCTCCTCATTTCTTGCGCTTAAAAAATTCCGGCGCTATACTGCACCGTCATTGAACTCACACGGGGGGAGCCCATGGAGATGCGCTGGAGCCTGAAAGAATTGTATCCGTCGTTCGCCGCACCCGCCTTCAAGAAGGACATGGAGCGACTCGCCGCCGAGATCGTCACCCTGCGCCGCTGGACGCTCACGCGGCTCGGCAAGGGCAAGAACCCGGTGACGACCATCGAAGAATACCTGAAGCAGCGGATCGCGCTGACCACCCTCAACGAGAAGCTCGGCGTCTTCGCCAACCTCTCCTTCGCCGTCAACACCTCCGACGACACCGCCAAGACGGCGCTCGAAGCGATCGACCGGATGCTCTCCGAAACGGCCGAGGACCGCGTGAAGTTCGCCCAGTGGCTCGCCGGGGTGAAGAACCTCGACGCGCTGGCGCAGAAGTCCGACCTCATCGGCGAACATCTCTTCTACCTCCGCGAGATACAGGAGAACACCAAACACATGCTCTCGGAGCGTGAAGAGGTGCTCTTCGCCAAGATGCGGATGACCGGCTCTACCGCGTGGGGATCGCTCCAGAACACCCTCACCTCGACGCTCATGGTGCCGGTAAAACGCGGCAAGAAGACCGAAGAGTTGCCGCTCCCGGCGGCGCGCACGCTCGCCTATGACCCCGACAAAGCGGTGCGCAAAGCGGCCTACGAAGGCGAACTCACCTCCTACACGAAGGTCGAAGAATCGTCGGCCGCGTGCCTCAACTCGATAAAGGGCGAGGTCATCACCACCGCCGCCCTGCGCGGCTTCGACAGCCCGCTTTCCATGACGCTGCACCATTCGCGGATGGACAAAAAGACGCTCGACGCGCTCCTTACCGCGATGCGCGAAAGCCTGCCGCAGTTCCGGAAATATCTCCGCAAGAAGGCGAAGATGCTCGGCCACCGGGGCGGGCTCCCCTTCTACGATCTTTTCGCGCCGACGGGCAAGAGCGACCTGCGCTTCACCTACGACATCGCCCACCAGTTCATCGTGCGCAACTTCTCGTCGTTCAGCCCCGAACTCGGCAAATTCGCCGACAACGCCTTCACGAAGCACTGGATAGACGCCGAACCGCGCAAGGGGAAGGTCGGCGGCGCGTTCTGCTACAACATCCACCCCATCGGCGAGAGCCGGATACTCTCCAACTTCAACGGATCGTTCAACGACATGGTGACGCTCGCCCACGAACTGGGCCACGCCTACCACGGCCACTGCCTCAAGAACGAATCGTTCCTCAACAGCGACTACCCGATGCCGCTGGCCGAGACCGCGTCGATATTCTGCGAGACCATCGTCACACAGGCGGCGATAGCGGCGGCCCAGAAACGCGATGTCGCGGCGATACTCGAGAACCAGCTCATGGGGGCGACGCAGGTCATCGTCGATATCTACAGCCGCTACCTCTTCGAGACGGCGCTCTTCGCGGGGCGCGCCGGGTCGTCGGTGCCGGTGGCGCGGCTCAAGGATCTGATGCTGAACGCCCAGAAGGAAGCCTACGGAGACGGACTCGACAAGGAGACGCTCCATCCCTACATGTGGCTGTGCAAGCCGCACTACTACGACCCCGACCACAATTTCTACAATTTCCCCTACGCCTTCGGACTGCTGTTCGCCAAGGGGCTCTACGCCGAATATCTCAAGCGCGGCGACCGCTTCGTGAAGGAATACGACCGGCTGCTACAGGAGACGGGGAAGAACGACATCGCCACCGTCGCTAAACTGATGAAGATAGATGTCCGCAAGCCCGATTTCTGGCGCGGGTCGCTCGCCATCATCGGCCGCGACATCGAAACTTTCTGCGCGTTATAGCCATGACCGAACATCTGAGGAAATTCATCGCCACCGGCGGATACATGGGGGTTTTGCCGCTCGCGCCGGGTTCGTTCGGAGCGCTCTGGGGCGTGCTGATCCATATCGCGGGGTACTGCTTCCTGCCGGAGGAGCTGCTCGTCCCGTGGCTTGTGGCGTGGCTGCTCGTCGTCTCGTGGCAAAACCATGTGCTCACGCCGTGGGCGGTCGAATTCTGGCGCGGCAAGGCGCGGAAGGACGACGACCCGGGACAGTTCATACTCGACGAGATCGCCGGGTACCTCGTGGTCCCCATCGTTTTTCAGGCCGATCCGTTCGTCGCCGCGACCTTCGGTTTTGTGCTGTTCCGCATACTCGACATCATTAAGATTCAACCGGCCCGCTGGATAGACCGCAACCTGCACGGTTCGTGGGGGATACTGCTCGACGATCTGGTGAGCGGCGCCTATGCGGGATGCGTGCTGTGGCTGGTCGAACTGGCCGCGCCGGGATGGCTCGCGGGACTGCTGACCGGCATTATGCCCTGAGAACGGGAAGAAAGGACCTAAAGTCTACTTGCCGAACAATGCGAGAAATCCCGAAAAATCGAACCCGTCGTTCAGCGTCGCCAACATCTTTTTGCCGGTTTTGGTGATCGTGAAGTGCATTTCCCGCTTGTCCTCGGCGCCGATCGCACGGCTGATATACTCGCGCCGTTCCAAGCCGGTCAGGGTCCGCGACATCATCGAATAGGTAACCCCCAGTTCGTTGGCCAGATCGGTGCTTCGCCGCGTTTTTCCCTCGCCGAGAATGCACAGTACGATAGCTTCGTTCAGTAGTAATTGGTGCGTATGCGCCAAATGAGCCTCGAACGCATAAATGTGCCGCAATGCTTCTTTCATCATAATAAACTTGCATTCTTTCGTCATCTGCGCCTCCATCGGTAGTTCTCAACGACGGAACAGATCCGCCGATTTTTATGTCAAGCATAAAGCAGGCCTAAAAATGAAGACTCCCTTCTAAAAGCACGGGGCTAATATGTCCGGCGGCAAAATATCATGACCCGAGCATGTTCTTGACGAAAAAAAAGTCGATTTGAAATGGTTACTTAAGTCATTTATGGCATATTGCTGTGCATAATAGCAAAATGTTTTGCATAACATCATGCACAACCGCGTATTTCTTTTTTCGCCCGTCCATGATAGGGCGCTTGTGACAAAAAATGTCCCTTACTGCGCCGTTATGGTGATGTCGTCAAGCGCTACGCCGTAGTTGCTTCCCATGTAATCGCTGACGAACAGGAAACTCACCGTTACCGATTGACCGGCATACGACGAAAGATCGGCCGAGAACAGAGCGTACGTATCGGCGGTCGCGTGCCCACGGACGCCGCTCATCACCACATACCCGCTACCGCCCGGAATGCTGAAATCGCCCAGAAGAGAAAGAGTGCTGGTTTCCAACGACGCCTCGCCGAGTTTGGTCGAACCGTCATACAGCTCGATGATCATGCCGTCGTACCACTTGTTCTGGGTAGGGTCGGAGGTGGAGGTGTAGTATTCGGTATAGACATAGGCGCGGAACATAAGCGTGGTGGCCTTGCCGGTCGGGATCGCGATCGGCTCGGCTATGATGGCGGCCTGCGAATAGGGAAGTCCTTGCGTTGCCAGCGTATAGGGGCCGGTGAGGTTCGTCGCGAGCACATTGAGTCCGCCGTAAGCACCGGTGATGATCTCTTCGGCGTTGCTGTAGGAAGGCTGACCGATCTCCCAATCCTTTTCGAGCAGCCATTTCGCCCCGCCGTTCTCAAACGAGTCATAGAAAAGGGTGCCGGAGGTGTTCTCCTCGCAGGTAACGGTATCGTAGCCCGAACAGTCGTCGAGGCAGTAGGCTTTGCCGCCGCTGTAGGAGAAGGGATCGATATCGACACAATTGGCCAGCGTATCTTTCTCGCAGATCTCTATCCCCTCAACCGTACCGTCGCCGCAGACCGATTGGATGACGACACAGTCCGTCGTATCGTAACCGCTGCACCACTCGTTGCAGGGAGCGGTGCCGCTCTCGTACAATGAAGGGTTTATCTCGACACACGATTTCGAATCGCCGTCGCAAAGCTCGGTCTCGCTCTTAGCGCCGTCGCCGCAGTAATCGCCCGAACTTTCGCAGGTCTCGGTGTCCCACCCGGAACAATCGGTCTTGCAACGCGCCTTGCCGGCGGCAAAGATCAACGGATCGATATCGATGCAATTGTCTATCGTGCCATCACACTTCTCGGGCGACTCGACGATACCGTTGCCGCAGATCGCCGGGTTCTCGTCGCAGGTGACGGTATCATAACCGGTGCAGGTTTCGTTGCACTTCGCCTTACCCCCGGTGAATTTGACCGGATCGATGAGAACGCAGTTCTTGGTGTCGCCGTCGCACGGTTCTCCGCCGTCCTTTGTCCCATTGCCGCAGGTGGCGGCGAAATCGGCGTCGGTGATCGCGGTATCGCCGGTCGACGTGTCGGCATCGACAGTCGTATCGGTCCCGGCCGTATCGTCGTCCTTTTCTTTCTTAACGCTGTTGCCTTCGCAGGCGACGCAGAGGATCAGCACCGTCGCCACCACCATCAGAGAACGTATCACCGGTCACCTCCCGCAGGTCGCAAAAGATACTTGCCGGCGTCATTGTGCCAGAAATCGGCGGCCGGGTCAATTTTCATCTCATCCCGACATTGACAAGAGAGAATTTCACACTATACTGACCCACGCTTTGACGGATACCGGGCCGGTGATGGAGCGAGACGAACGGTTCATGCGCGAGGCGCTCACTCTTGCCCGGACAGCGGCGCAAAGAGGCGAGGTGCCGGTCGGAGCGGTCATGGTCATTGACAACAGAATCGTAGGTTTTGGCTATAACCGGAGAGAGAGTACCCAGTCGCCGCTCGCCCACGCGGAACTCATCGCCATTGAGGCGGCGCGGGAACAGATCGGCTTCTGGCGGCTTGAGCATAGTGAGCTTTACGTCACGCTTGAGCCGTGCATCATGTGCTGCGGCGCCATCGTCCAAACACGGATCGGACGGGTGGTGTTCGGGGCGCGTGACCCGAAAGGGGGCGGCGCGGTATCGCTCTATACGCTCCTCAACGACCCCCGACTCAACCACCGTTGCGAGGTGGTCGAGGGAGTGTTGGGCGGCGAATGCGGCGCGATACTGACCGACTTCTTCAAGAAAGTGCGGTCGCCGGTGACAGCCCCGTGAGGAGAGATGTCCGAGTGGTCGAAGGAGCTTGACTCGAAATCAAGTGAGCTCTGCGAAGGGTTCCTAGGGTTCGAATCCCTATCTCTCCTCCATCTTTTTTTTCCGTGCGGAGAGGTGTCCGAGTTGGCCTAAGGAGCACGATTGGAAATTGTGTGTGGTAGCAATGCCACCGAGAGTTCGAATCTCTCCCTCTCCGCCATTTTTTTTATGGCCGGGAACCGTACAATACGTCCCGCGAATCCCGCCAGGTCCGAAAGGAAGCAACGGTACCGGACCGCGTATGTGTTGCGGAGCTCCCGGCCTTCAATTCTTCCCGTTGACTTCACGCCATCCGTTATTATTACAGATAGCCGTTACTGAGAAGAGGTCCCTATGTCCTTCTCCCTCTTTTCACTTTTCACCGCCGGGCTGGCGACCTTTTTCACCCCCTGCGTACTGCCGCTGATACCGGTCTATCTCGCCGCCGTGGCGGGAGTGGAAAGTCCCGGCGACCGACCTTCCGGCGCACGGCTGTTCCTGCGGGCCGCCGCCTTCTCGTTGGGCATCGTGCTGGTCTTTGCCCTCTTCGGCGCCGCCGCCGCGACACTCGGCGGATTGGTCAAAACCTATAATCACTATCTCCTCCTGTTCGGCGGAGTGCTGGTGCTTCTGTTCGGTCTTAAGTTCATCGGGTTCATCCATATCCCCCTTTTTGACCGCATCGTACGGATCGACGAAGCGCGCTTCTCGTCGCGCATCGGCCTGCTCAACGCCTTCGCGATGGGACTCGTCTTCGGCGCCGGTTGGTCTCCCTGTGTCGGCCCGATACTCGGCGCGGCGCTCACCTTCACCGCCGCATCGGGCGCCTCGATACCGGTCGGGATGTTCTATCTGACGCTCTACGGGATCGGCTTCACGACACCGTTCCTGCTCACCGCCCTCTTTGCCGACCACCTCCTGCCGCTTCTTCGGCGCGCCAATAAGGGACTGCCGCTATTCGAAAAACTGGTCGGTATACTGCTCATCGCCGGATCGCTTTATCTCTTCACCGAGGCGGTGGCACAACCGCCGCAGATCGTTCCCGCCGTTATCTCCGCTCCGCAGGCGAAACAGGAGCGGTTCCCGCTCCCCGACGGGCTTCCGGCGCTGGTCGAATTCTACAGCGCCGACTGTCCCGTCTGCAAGAAGATGGAACCGATAGTGGCGCGGATATTCGAGCGGTGCGACGGCAACAAGGTGACGCTCCGCAAGGTCGATATCTCGAAATCGGAGAACCGCAACTATGTCGCCGCCCACCGTATCATCGGCGTCCCGACCTTCATACTTTTCGATACCCAGCGCAACGAAGTGGCGCGCCTAGTGGGTCTCCAGACCGAAGAGGCGATCTATCAGGCGATAGCGACCCTGCGCGGCGAACAGTGCGACGGTGTCGGACTCCTGCCGACCACACCCGCCGCCGAAGGGACCGCCTGCGGCGCAAAGTAACTGAAAGGTAGTTGCAAAGTTCCGCCATTATGCTATGGTCGATCCTATCCCGCTGGGAGGAACCATGCCGGAAAAGGTCCACGCGATCAGCATAGCACCCGCCGCGATCGGAGGCGCGATCGATGCCCCCTCCTCTAAAAGTTACTTTCAGCGTGCCGTCGCGGCGGCGCTTCTCGCCGACGGAAAAAGCATGCTCGAAGGGAATTCTCTCTGCGACGACACTCGTGCTGCGATCGGCGTCGCCGAGGCGCTCGGTGCCCGGATAACGGTCGACGGCGGCATCGTGACGGTGCGCGGTGGCCTTGCCCCCATCCGTGATGAGGTGTCCTGCGGCGAATCGGGGCTCTGCATCCGTATGTTCACCCCCATCGCGGCGCTGGTCAAAGGGCCGGTGACACTCACCGCCGCCGGAAGTCTCGCGACGCGGCCACTCACCATGCTCGTTGATCCGATATCGGCACTCGGCGCCCGCTGTGTAACTACCAACGGTCGCGCACCGATCATCGTCGGTGGCCCCTTGCAGGGCGGCATCGCTGCGGTCGACGGCAGTATCAGTTCTCAGTCGCTGACGGGACTGCTCATGGCGCTTCCGCTTGCCCCGAATGATTCGCGCCTCACCGTCAACGGACTGACGAGCCGTCCCTACATCGAGATGACGGTATCGCTCCTGCGTGACTTCGGCATCACGGTGAATTGGCATGATGGCGATATCTTCGATATCCCGGGCCGTCAGCGGTACACGCCGCACCGTTATCGTGTTGAAGGCGATTGGTCAAGCGCCGCGGCGCTCCTTGCCGCCGGTGCGGTCGCCGGAAGCGTCACGGTATGCGGACTCAATGTCGACTCGGCACAAGCCGACCGCGCGGTGCTCGATATCTTCCGCATGGCCGGTGCGGCCGTTTCGGTGAACGGCGATGCGGTCACCGTTTCGACCGGCAAACCACGACCCTTCGTCGCCGATCTCACCGACTGTCCCGATCTTTTCCCGGTGCTCTCGGCTCTCGCGCTCACCCTTCCCGGCACTTCTCGCCTCATCGGGGTTTCACGCCTCCGCCACAAGGAGAGCGACCGTGCCGCCGTGCTCATCGCCGAGTTCGCGAAACTCGGCGCGCAAATCACCGTCCAGAACGATACCCTTATCGTTCCCGGTCTTGATCGGAGGCATTCCCGTGAACAGATAACGATAAGCCCTCGCGAAGATCACCGTATTGCCATGGCGGCCGCCCTCGCCGCGCTTCATTTTGGCCCCATTCGCATTGACCATGCTTCCTGTGTCGACAAATCCTATCCCAACTTTTTCAGCCACCTTGCACGCCTCTTCCTTCCCTGATTTCTTTGACATCGCCTGTTTTTCGGATAGATAGCTCCTGTCGATAACTGCCGACGGAGAGGCATGACCATGCGGACCATCCTGCTGTTTTCCATCCTTGCTTTTCTGCCGGCGGTGCATGCCGCCGAGCCGGCACCTGACGCCAGCGCCATCGTCGCCCCGGCCACACCCGTCGCTCCGGCACTTCCCGACAAGATAACCATCGAGATGTCGCGCGACATCATTGCGCGGCTGACCGCGAAATATTCGAAGATGTACGACAAATATGCCGGCTGTCAATCGACCCGCAACCTTGAGATAAAATGGTACAAACCCGAAAACATGGAACTGGTCAAGACCGAGAAAGTGGTGGTCACCCGTTACGATGACTTCTACGCCGACCTCGAATACAAGACCCATTCCTACGAGGTCGACGGCAAACCGGGCGATCCCGATGATTACAACGCGCACGAGACGGCCCCCGGCATCCCGGTCTTTGACCGCAACGGCGACAAAGAATACCTCCGCACCGTTATCGGCGCCGAGATGCTTAAAGGGATCCCGACCTACAAGGTGCAGGTCATCCCGCGCAACCCGAACAAACGACACTTCAAAGGGATCATCTGGGCGACCATCGACGACCTTGACCTCGTGCAGTTCAAGGGAACGGCGGGCGACTACCAGATCGGGCTCAAGGATCTTTCGGTGTTCTTTGAAGCAAAGGATTTCGGCGACTACTTCTGTTTCACCGCCGGACACAACGAGGCGCGTATTGCCTTTTTCATCTTCCAGCCCGAACGGATCCTCCATTTCAAGTGGACCGGCTCCGATTTCAAACCGATGCCCAAGAAAGGGAAATAATTTCACCATGCCGGGCGTGCGATTTCGCACGCTCAAAAACATATAAATACCTTGACTGAAAGCAGAAAACCCGGATAATGAGGCTGTTTTTTTTACGGAGCTACCGATGTGTCGAGTTCTCTTATCCCTGCTCCCGTTCTTCTTGGTGACGACCCTTTCCGCCTCATCGTTGCTCGAACTGGTCGGCGCCCCCGACAGCACGAATCCCTTCAATGCCCGTACCATCCCCATCGGCGGCGAAGCGGCCTATTTTAATCCCTCGCTTTTGGTCGATCAGCAGGACTCGGCGAAGGCGGGGTTTTTCATGATGGTCGAAAGTCTTTTCATCGACCATTTCAAAAAAGATCCCCGATATAATGTGACCGAAGAGATATATCAGGCGGCGTCCAACGAGATAAATAATGTCGGCAACGATGTCCCCTACCGCGATCAACGCTTTACCCCATTACCGACAAAAGGCCTTCTGAGCGACCGGGGCACCAATGATTACGACGATATAAAAATGGTCATCGCCCTCGGCGCGACCAAGACCATCATTGAAGAGTGGTTGACGCTCGGCCTCTACATGCTCCTTCCCGCCACCAGCGTCCAGACCCAGACCCCTTACTACAACGATGAGCGGGAACAATATTTCAGCAATTCGTTGCACTTTGAATTGCTTGAAGACCGTTCTCAGCAGTTCAATATCGCCTTCGGCCTCGGCGGCAAGGTCAACCAGTATCTTCATCTCGGCGCCGGTCTTTCCTTCACCAGCTACACCCTGACCGAGACCGATGTCTATGTTCCCGACTCGTCAAACCCCGCTTTCCAGATACTCAATACCTCCATCAAGGTGACCGGCTCTCTTTCGCCGCACTTTTCCTTCGCCGCCTATCCCATTGAAGATCTCATCATCACCGGAACGGTCCACCTGCAGTCGGACAACGGCCAGATAGAGCTCCAGAACAAGACGCAGGTGTGGGGCTGGGATTACGGCGACGATCCGAACGACCCCAAGAAGAAAGTCTCCCATTATCTTGCCAGTTCCGGCTCGATGACCTACGGCTATGAACCGCTCCGGGTCGGCTGGGGCATCTCCTACGCATTCAATCTCGGCCATGACTACAAACTTGCGCCGGTCATCGGCGGCATGTGGAGTCATTGGGCCACTTATGAGAACCGGCACGGTGAGAAACCGCAGGATCGGTGGAGCGACACCGTTACTGCCAGCGCGGGGCTGCACCTCAAACACGAAGAACGGCAGGTCGGGTTCGACTTCCAGTTCGTACAGACACCGGTCCCCGATCAGACGGGGCGTGAAACGTACATCGACAACCACCGGCTCATCTGGGCGGGTGGGTGGACCGAATATTTCGAGTTCGAGAAGGTCACCATCGCTGGCGGCGTGCAGGCCCAGCTTCAGTGGCTTCTCTACCGGACCACCATGAAGGATCTGACCCGCACCGAGTCCGACGGCGGTGTCGTCGACGAGTTCCCGGATGACGCGATCAACTACAGCGATCCGGAACAAAAACCCTTTGCCTCCGCGCAGGGACTTCAGACCAACAACCCCGGCTTCCCCGGCTTTCGGAGCGGCGGGTTCCTTATCGGCACCGGTCTTTTCATGAAGATACTTTACTGATCGTATGAAGGAGCGTTCCATGAAACTTTTCAACATCCTGTGCACGGCGCTGTGCGCGTTGGTTCTCATCTCGTGTGGCGACGACACGAACAAAACACCGACCGACACCAACAGCACGACCGACGACACCATCATCGACGATACCATCACCGATGATGCAACAGAGATCATTGACGATACCGCCGTTACCGAAGAAGAGCCGGTTCAGGACGATGTCGTGCCGGTCGAAGATGACGCGACGATAGTTCCCGACGAGACGACCGATGAACTCGTCGACGAAGATATCGAGCAACCCGATGACAACAACCCGCTGTTCGATCAATTCGTGGGAACTTGGGCCGAGCGGCTTGTTCTTGAGTCTATTACCAATACTAGCGTCATAAAAAACATCAAATCAACGACCACGCGCTATAAGCTGGGAAAGATATCGATCGAGAACGGCGAACTCAAGATTGACCAGAAAATATGTCGGATAACCAATACAACGGACCAAGGCGACACTATTTTTCCTCAGAAATACTGCGATATTTTTTGGTATTGGCGGCCGGGCGAACTGTCGAACCCCAAACCCGACATTACTGTCACCGACAATGGTGGCACGATATCCTTTGTCGAGAACCGCTCATGGGAATTGCGCGGCATGCTGAAGATGACGAATCCTGAGATCGACCTGATGCCTACCGCCAACAATGATACTCGCATCTTTGACCACGATGAGGACGGGCATCCTGCGTTTACCTTGGGGTTTGATGGCGGCCTGCTATCGGGAAGCTTGTATCTCGTTCAAAAACTCTCTCACGAATTGACCGGGACGCTTATTTCTGAAGGACGCATTGAAGGTGGGGTCAGCTGGACCGACGACCAATATACCGTCGATGCCACCAATGCAACGCTGAAATTGCCCAAAACCAGCGTTATAAAAAACGACCTCAGCACTTTCATCTATTTGAAGGTCGCCGACGACTTCACCTGCGATCAGGTTGTCGACACGCTATTCGACAACTAACGGAGGCATCATGTCCCATCTCTTCACCGCCGAGGCCCTGCATGAACTGGCCCGCGAGGCCGCAGCGCTTAAAGTGTCCCGTAAAGAGCGCTTCGAGACGCTCATCGACATGATCGACGCTCGCTGGCCGGGCCGTATCGAGAAAAAACAGCGCTGGGTCCTCAACTCGGCCAACGGCGCTCTGGGAACGATGACGATCCTCTACGCGTCGCTTTCCGAATACCTCATCATCTTCGGCTCCCCCATCGGGACCGAAGGACATTCGGGGCGCTATTTCGCCACGGTCCACGACTTCATGGTCGAAGGGGAGATGTGGGTCTATGTCGAAGGCGACATCGAGCGGACCGTTTTCCTGCCGGGTGATCACGCGATACTCAAGGCCCGTTCGTCGAAAGGATACTGCATCCGCGAGGATGGCTGGATGCTCGAATACGCCCACGGCTGTATCCCGGCGATGCTACCGGCCGGCGTCTGGGACAACCTTTTCAGCAACCTCGATTTCCGCAGCCTCTTCTGGACCTTTTGGGATTACGGCCGCATCACGGTGCGCGAACTCCTGCGCGGCAAGATATAGCGGCAAAACTCGCCGAATGTCAGAGTTGATTAAAAAAAATTGAAATCCGACGCCGCTCAAGGTACTATTCAACGCTTTGAAGAACCTTTGTAGCCGGGGCGGATATGGACCTCGTGAACGAGATCAACGCATTCCTTGCTGAAAAGAAGCGTCAGTTCGGGGTGACCGAACTTATCATCTTTGAGAGCACGAACGGTTTTATCCTCGGCTCTACCGTATCGGGCGAAGCGATCGATCTGGAATCGCTGGGATCGCTTACCAGCGGCGCCTTGACGGCCTTCGACATGCTCTCGTCGCTTTTCGCGGCCGGACAGGTCTCGTATCTTGTTTTTGAAACGACCGAAGAGAACATTGTCTTCCAACGGGTTGAGGAGAACTACTTCCTCCTCGCCGTCGCACCAAAAAAACGCCGCATCGGATATCTTCAGATGAAGATGGAACAACTTGCCCCCGAACTCAAGGGGTATGTCGCGCAGTTCATCGAAGGGAGCGCCGTCAAGATAGCGGACATTGATATCGACGAGATACAGGCATCTTTGGACGCCCAGTTCGACGACCTCTTCAAGGAGGACAAGTAGGAACTATGGCGTTCATCAACAAGATAGCCAAAGAGGTCAATCTCAAGATAGTCTATTACGGCGCCGGTCTGTCGGGCAAGACCACCAACATCGAGTACATCTACAAAAAGGTCGACCCGACCAAGCGCGGCAACCTCATATCGCTCAAGACAGAGACCGAGCGAACGCTGTTCTTCGACTTCATGCCGGTCGATATCGGCAAGGTGGGCGACATGAATATCCGCGTCCACTTGTATTCGGTACCCGGACAGGTCTTTTACGATCACTCGCGCAAGCTCATCCTGAAAAATGTCGACGGCATCGTTTTTGTCGTCGATGCGCAGGTGGAACGCATGGATGCCAACATTGAGAGCTTCTCCAATCTTAAAAAAAATCTCCTTATGAATTCGATACTTTTTGAAAAAATGCCGCTGGTCGTGCAGTACAACAAACTCGATCTGCCCAATGCCGCTCCGCTCGAAGAAATGAAGAAACTCTTCAACCCCAACGGTAAGTATCCTGAGTTCGTCGCATCGGCGCTCACCGGAGAAAAGGTATTCGATACTTTCAAGACCATCATTAAAATGGTCATAAAGAACCTTTCGCTCTGAGAATCGGGAGACCGCTTTATGCTTCAATGCCCCGCATGTGTAAAAAAAGATATGATTGTCCTTGAACTTGAAGGGATAGAAATCGATCATTGTCTTGCCTGCGGAGGCGTATGGCTTGACGCCGGAGAACTGGAGCTACTCATCGGTCCTTCCGACAAGGTCTCTTCTCTGCGCGGCGCATTCAACGACCTGCAAGATACCGGCGGTGAACCATCCCGAAAATGTCCGATCTGCGCAAAATTCATGGCCAAAACATCCACTACTGGAGCTACAACGCTCATGCTTGACCGTTGTCCGCAAGGACACGGCATCTGGTTCGACGACGGCGAGCTACAAACATTTCTTGCCTGCGGCTGCGGCGCCGATGAGCGGGTGGTAGCCATCGTTAAAGATGTGTTCTCGGCACGAATATCCACAAAGAAAGGAGTATGACAATGATGTGGTCGATCCTCATTTTTCTCGGGATTTTGGTTGCGATCGCCGTCATCCTGTTCCTCGCGATCATCGGAATATACAACGGTCTGGTGGGACTGCGTAATCGCGTGAAGAACGCTTGGTCCCAGATCGATGTACAGCTCAAGCGGCGTCACGACCTCATTCCTAATCTCGTTGAAACGGCGAAAGGATATATGCAACACGAACGGGAAACCTTCATCCGGGTGACCGAGGCGCGCGCTAAGGCAATGGGCGCCGGTTCGGGTTCGGTCAAGGATGTCGCGCAAGCCGAAAGCGGGCTTTCCGATGCTCTCGCAAAATTCCTGCTCACGGTTGAAAACTATCCCGAACTCAAGGCGAACGAGAATTTCCTCCGCCTGCAGGAAGAACTCACCTCTACCGAGAACCGTATCGCCTACGCACGACAGGCATATAACGATGACGTTCTCCTGTACAACAACAAAATAGAGATGTTCCCCTCCAACATTATCGCCGGCATGTTCCAGTTCTTGAAATCGGAGTTTTTCCAAATAGAGAATGCGAAAGAACGCGAAACTCCGCAGGTGAAATTCTAGCAACGGTCTTCGGCGGCGGGGAGACCGGCAGTGTGGGAACTTATCGAAAACAACAAAAGGCGTTCGTTTTGGCTTTTTGTCTGTCTGTTCGTTGTCCTGACAACGCTCGGCGGTCTTATCGGCGCCTCCTTCCTGCCCCCTGACGGCGCATGGTGGGGAATCGGTCTTGCCGTACTGCTCACGTTGATTCTCGGCGTGGTGGCATACTGGGCCGGTGATGACATCGTCATGTCTGTCGGTCAGGCGACGATGATAACCAAAGGAACAAATCCGCAGCTTTACAACATCGTCGAAGAGATGCAGATAGCGGCCGGTTTCGGCCGGATGCCTGAGGTGTACATCGTCGCCGACGACGCGATGAACGCATTCGCGACCGGTATCCGCCCCGAAAAATCGGCGATCGCCGTTACCTCGGGGCTCGTCGAGAACCTTTCCCGCGATGAGTTGCAGGGGGTCGTGGCGCACGAGATGTCGCACATCGTCAACCGCGATGTTCTGTTCATGACCTTCTCGGGGGTACTCCTCGGTTCCATCACTATGTTGAGCGAAGGCTTTTTGCGCGGCATCTTCTACACCGGCGGTTCACGACGTAGCAAACTCGGGTCATCGAGTCGGTCGCATCCGGCCCTGATACTCATCACCATAATATTCGCTCTGCTGGCGCCGCTCCTCGCCAAGATATTCTACTTCGCCATATCGCGCAAACGGGAATACCTCGCCGATGCGACGGCGGTGCGCCTGACCCGTTATCCTGAGGGTCTCGCGGGAGCTCTGGAAAAGATAGCGGGCGGCGCGAACGGTATCATGAATTATAACCGTTTCACAGCACCTCTTTTCATTATCGATCCGCAAGAGATGGCCATAGCCGGAGACGGGCAAGACGGCAAAAAACTTTTCTCCATCGGTTCGACCCATCCGCCGGTCAACGAACGGATACAGATACTCCGCAAACTATCGGGAGCAAGTTACCGCGACTACCAGAGCGCCTTCATGAGCTTCAAAAAGGAGGGAGACCTCATCCCCGACCGGATGCTCCGCGACAAAACGGCGGTCCCGCTTCGCAAAGGTGTCCCCGGTCCGATACAACCGGGAGGCACGGTGGAACCGACAAAAAAACAGAAGACCCGCGATATCGGCGACCTGCTCATGGCGGCGGGCGGATTCATCTTTCTTCCCTGCGCTTGCGGACTAAAAGTCAAAATACCGCCGACCCTTGGCCGGAACAGTATTCCCTGTCCGCGGTGCGGTCGGATACTTTTCTTGCCGGCGGTCACTCCGGGCGTGGCGCACGCCGATGGAGACGCAGGCAAAAAACTGGGAACCGATGGCGAAGAATCGACGCTTGTCTACGAACGAAGAAGCGACAGCTGGGAAAGTTTCGCCTGTGACTGCGGCTATCCGATACAACTGTCGCCGTTGTTCAGCGCCAATGCCATTCAGTGTCGTAATTGTAAGAAAAAAATAGAAATCCGATATCCGAACACTACTCGTTGAACGATATCTCGCTCAGAAAATGCCTCATATGCTCAAGACCCTCGGCAATGTTGTCGAGGCTGGTCGCATAGGAGAAACGGATGTAACCCGGCGCGCCGAACGCCTCGCCGGGAACCACCGCTATCTTCGCCTCGTCGAGCATGAGATTGGCCAAGTCGATCGTGGAGGTTATCTTGCGGTCGCCCAACATCCCGCCAATATATTTCTGGAAATTGACAAACAGGTAAAAGGCGCCGGCAGGCTTAATACAGGTCAGAAGAGGTATCTTCGAGACCTCCTCGTAGATAAAGCGACGGCGGCGGTCAAACTTGCTGACCATCGCTTCGACATCGGTCTGCGGACCGTTCATCGCCTCGACAGCAGCGTGCTGGGTTATTGTATTGGTGTTCGATGTGGTGTGGTCGAGGAAATGTTTCATCCGGTCCATCACATCGCGTGGTCCGGCGGCATAGCCGATACGCCAACCGGTCATCGCATAGGACTTTGAGAACCCATTCACCACTATGACATTGCGGCGCAATTTTTCACTGACCACCGATGCGGCCGAGACATGGGCGTTGGTGTCATAGGTGAGACGTTCGTATATCTCATCGCTGATGACGTATATCTCGCGCTCGGCAAGATAGTTTACAATCTCCTCTAGATCGTGGACGCGGTAGACGGCGCCGGTCGGATTGTTCGGGGAATTGATGATGAGTGCGCGCGTTTTATCCGTGATGACCGGCTTGACATCCTCGAGCGTCAGGCGGAATCCGCGCTCTTCTTTGGGGTAACAGAATACCGGCACACCACGTGAAAGTTTGAGCATGCTGACATAACTCACCCAGTAGGGAACCGGGATAATCACCTCGTCGCCCGGCGAAACGATGGACTGCAAGAGCGCATAAATGGCATATTTCGCCCCCGGCGTCACGGCAATATTCGCTTCGTCGTAGTGCAGATTGTTCTCACGCAGGAACTTCTGACGGATAGCCGTTTTGAGCTCCTTGATGCCCGACGAATCGGTATACTTCGTGAAACCGAGGTCGATCGCCTTCTTCGCCGCATCTTTGATGCGTTTGGGCGTATCGAAATCGGGCTCGCCGGCCGAGAAGCTGACGACATTGAGGCCGCGCTCGTTCATCGCCTTCGCTTTTGCCGCAATCTCCAGTGTCGCCGATTTCCCGATCATTGAGGTAGAACTGCTTAGCCGACCTTTTTTCTTTTCCACGATCTCCTCGGATCCCTTCTTGGCCATGATGGTCGCTCCTATGATGATCAGACGATCAGAACAAGTTTCTAACTATCTTTTCGTGCTGTCCTGCCTTGAGTTCAACCGGAACAGTCTTATCGATGTTATATGTTTGGTTCTTGAAACGGATCTTGTATTCTCCCGGCGGAAGCTCGTACTTGTTAAGTGGGGAACTCTGGATCGACTTTTCGTTGATATAGATAAAGGTGGCAGGAGTAGTGATAACGGTCAGATAGGCGCGGTCGGGCTTCATGTCTTCGCTGGGCTGTTCCTCTTTCTTTCGTTCGACCTTCGCCTCTTTTCTTTCCTCCTTTTTCGACGGTGGCAGCTTTATTCCCTTTGCATGTTTCATGATGAAGCTGACCTCCCGGTTCTCATTGGCCGGTATCGGATCCATGCTCTGCTGAACCGGCAGGTAGTCGTCCTTTTCGAGACGAACCATTATCTGAACACCGACTGGAGCGCTTACGAGTGCGGGGGTCAGCTCGCCGGTATCTTTGTCGTTGACAAATATTTTCGCCCCATCGGGCTCCGACTTAACCATGACAAAGGTTTTCTGCTCTCCCACCTTGAACATCTGCACTACTTTTGTCTGGGTCTCCCCCGCTTTGAGCGTAACCGTTTCTCGCTTCACCACATAGCCATCTTTACGCAACTCAAGTTCATGTTGTCCCGGCATGATGCTTTCCAGTTTGCAGGGAGTCTCGCATCGTTTGTGCTGCATGGTATTCGCGTCAAGGTTCACCAGCGTCGAGAAAACATTGGAATCGACGATAAGCGTCGCTGCGTTCTTCTGCTCCTGCACCACCATCCATCCAACAACGGATAGGACACCGATGACTATGGTAGCAGCTATAAGAGCAAGTGCTTTTTTAAAATTCATCCCCGACGACGAGGAGTGATTTACATGATCAGCGTCATCGTCATCATCGTCGGGAGAGCGTGATGGCGCAACAATCTGCGGTGTATAATTCTTCGGCATCTTGAGTTTTTTATACTCATCCAATTTCGCCATATCCTCTTCAAGCTCATCGGCAAAAAACTCGCTCATGAAATTCATGAGATCCTGCCGATCGAATTTGCGTTGGCTGGCAAAAACATATCGCTTCAAATCCTCGGCGAATTCACTCGCCCACTGATATCGCTCATCCCGGTTGCGGGCGAGCGATCTGAGGACGATACGGTCCAATTCCGGGGAGATGTCATGGTTGAAAACCGACGGCGGCGGAACTTCAGCTTTACGTATTTTCTCAAGAGTCTCGACATCGTTTTTCCCAAGGAAAAGTCGTTTGCCGGTAAGCATCTCGAAAAGCACCACCCCGAGCGAGAAGATGTCGGAACGACGATCAAGCGGCATGGCGCTGACCTGCTCGGGGGACATATAGCTGAATTTACCTTTCAGCATGCCGGCCTGCGTTTTAGTCGATTTTGACTTTGCCTTCGCAATACCGAAATCGATGAGCTTCACCGTTCCTTCGTAGGAAACGATGATGTTCTGCGGCGATATATCGCGGTGAACAATATTGAGCGGATTCATCTTCTCGTCGGTCTTGCGGTGGGCGTAGTCGAGTCCGTCGCAAACCTGCGCGATGATATGAGCCGATTGTTCGACCGGCATCAGCAACTCAACTTTTTTCAGCCGTTTACGAATGGTCTTGAGATCACGGCCGTTGACCAGTTCCATCGCGATGAAGTAAGAATCTTCGATCTTGCCAAGTTCCAGTATTTGAACGATATTCGGATGCTGCAGCTGGACCGCTATCTTCGCCTCATCGATGAACATGCGTATGAAATCGCCATCCTCGGCGACCTCGGGCAGGATCTTCTTGATAGCAACAATCTTCTCAAATCCCTCGACTCCAAACATCTTGGCTTTGAAAACTTCGGCCATGCCGCCGACATTGATAAGCTCCAAGAGATAATACTTGCCAAAAAGCCGCGGTAGTTTAAGAGCGTTGTCAGTCACGGTCGGCGACTCCACATCTGAAAAAATCACTGTCATCCTAGTGGTTCGCGCGTGACATGTCAAATTTTTAAAACAATGACATCTTTTCCTGCCAATCTGGCAACACGCCGCTCTGTCGAGAAAAAAAACCTTGCAAGCATCGAAAATCACATATAATAAAAAACGGCATATGAGTTGCATAATGGGTCCCTTTTCTGTACCATGTGGCCGTTTTGTGCGAGGTGATGACCATGACGAAAAAATGGGATGTTGCGATCGTCGGGGCGACCGGTGCGGTAGGTCGCGAAATACTGGCGATACTGGAAGAACGGGATTTCCCGATAAAAAAGATCTCTCCTTATGCGAGCGAGCGCTCGTTCGGCGCTACGGTTGAGTTCAAGAACCAAGAGTTACTGATAACACCGTTGACCGAACAGGTCGCTGAAAAAGCACGTCACGAACTGGTTTTTTTCTGCGCAGGCACGCCGGTATCGCGTCTGTTCGCGCCGATCTTCGCCCGGAACGGCGCCATCGTCATCGACAAAAGCGCCGCCTTCCGCATGGACGCCGATGTGCCGCTGGTGGTGCCCGAGGTGAACGGCCATCTGGTGAAAAAACTGCGAGCGGGACATATTGTCGCCAATCCCAACTGCTCCACCATACAGCTGGTCCCTTATCTGCAGGTGCTCGATGAACTCTATGGCCTGCGTTCGGTGGTCGTCTCGACCTATCAGTCGGTGAGCGGCGCGGGGCAGGAGGGGATAGAGGAATTGCGGCAACAGACCGCCGACATCTTCGCCTGCCGCGAAGCAAAACCGGCCGTATTCACCCAGAGGATCGCGTTCAACCTGATACCGCATATCGACAAGTTCAATGCCGACGGGTATACCGAAGAAGAGAAGAAGCTCATCAACGAAACACGCAAGATCCTCGGAAAACCGGACCTCGACATCGATTGTACGGCGGTCCGCGTACCGGTCTTCTACGGTCATGCCGAGGCGGTGACGGCCGATCTGGAACGGCCCGCCGACCTGACGCAACTACGAAGCGCTCTGGAGGAACGGCCCGAATTCGCGCTGATGGACGATTTTGAACAGTTGCTTTATCCGACGCCCGCCGATGCCGCCGGAAAAGATACGATACTGGTCGGCAGACTGCGTTATGGCCGTTCGGGCACCGACCGGTCGCGCGTCGACGGCTGGGTGGTCGCCGACAACATTCGGAAAGGAGCGGCTCTTAACGGTATCCAGATCGCCGAGGTTATTATCGGAAAGGAGAGATCATGAAGTACACCGTCATTCTGTTCGTCCTGATCTTTTACCGCGTGGCGAGCGCGGAGGACATATCTAACCTTGCTCTGGACCCCGGACATGGGCACCTGAACAACGCAGGTGCTATAGAGCTATCGTTCGATCTGCCCGCTCCCGGCGATATCGAAGCGGCTTATTTGGAGATAAACATCGGCGGAACGACAAGTATTGTCCCCGGTTCGGAGATAGACGGCGAAGATCTGACGGCAACCGGCAATACGCTGACGCTGAAGGGGACCGATCTCTACGAGCTGGCAGGCGGCGCATCGACTATGTGGCAGCCCTTGGCTGGTCCTGATGCCTTGGCCACTGATGAGGGTGAGTTACTCATCGACAGCGATCCTGAACTGACAGACTCTGACGCTGCGGCAGATCCGGATGCAACGATTATCGACACCGATGAAGATGCCTCTTCCTCTGACAACGAAGTTCCCGATGAGGACGCGATCGACGGTGATGAGTGGCCTTCCGAACGGGACGGACAGTATACCATCAACCTCGTGGTCGTTGTTGACCATGATACCATGACCGATGCCGACACCGATACCGACACCGATATTGATAATGATAGCGATCAACCGGATGCCGACATTATGACGATCAGGACCCCTCTCTACGGGACCGGTGTCGAATCGCGCGAATCGTTCCGCGTAACGCTCGATAATGTACCTCCTCAAGCTCCCCTCGATGCAGTGACCGAGGGCGGCAACAAAAAACTCATAGTCACCGTTACCCCTCCGACGAAAGACGCCACCGGAAAAAGCGGAGAGTTGGTGGGCGGATACCACGTGCAGGTGTCGGGACGCTTTTTGAGTGAAGGGATCGAAACCCTCTCGTCGCTGGAATATCTTGTCACGGTCAGCGAGGATGAACGTGACGATGATACCGTCACTCTTACCATCGAAGGAAAGGACGGCTACAGTATCATCAACAACGATACCGGTGATGACACCTATGAGTACACGATCCGCATATGGGCCGAGGATCTTGCGGGGAACACCGATGCGTCCCGCTATATTGAAACGACCGGTTCGGCGTTGACCACCGAGGGTTTTTGGAGTCATTATAAAAGCGCTGGAGGCGCAGAGGACGGTGGATACTGTTTCATCGCGACCGTCGGTTACGGAAGCTATACCCATCCGCATGTCAGGGTCCTCAGGGCGTGGCGCGACGCATTCCTTGCAACAAACTCGACCGGCCAGAAGTTCGTCTCGCTCTACTATCATAATGGTCCACGGCTTGCCGCATGGGTGACGACCGTTCCCTTCGGTCAGCCTGCGGTACAATTGCTTCTCTTCCCGCTCGTCGTCTTTGCATGGCTTATGCTACATCCTCTTCTGCTCTCTCTACTTGTGGCGATATATCTCATTCCCCTCCGCCGTTTCATGACTTGCCGCCGTGCGGTAGTGTTCCTGCCAATCCTGTTAGCACTGATACTGCCGCCTTCCTTGCAGGCTGCCGAGGAAGAACAAGAGGAAGAAGAAGGGAAAAAGAAGGAAGAAAAGACCGAGATACACGGCGATCTCTTTTTTGCCGGCGGCTTTTACGATCCGTCGAATATCGATAAGAGCGCTAACGGAAGCCCTTTCGCCGAGATAGCGAGTGACGATCTTAACTTCATGCCGACGCTGCACGGCGGCATCGACATACCGGCCGGGAAATATCTCAAACTTACCCCTCACGCGGGCATCGGGTTCGTAGAGTTGAAAGGCCGATCGCTCCGTCTTGACGGCACGGCCGGCGCTGAGCGGACCTATCTGTATGTCTTGCCGCTGATGGCCGAGGTGAAACTGCGGCCGGTCTACGAGTTCCCGGTACGTCCCTATATCGCCGGCGGCTTCGATTATTATATTTGGTGGATCATTGAGGATGGACATCTGGCCATGGACGGCGGCAAATTCGGGTTCCACGGATCGGCCGGCATTCAGATATCGCTCAATTTCATCGATCCCAAAACGGCTATCAAACTTCGCGAGGCGACCGGCATCCTCGACACCTCGCTCTTCGCCCACTACCGGCTGGAACAAGTCGATAACTTCGGAGACAACAACAGTTTCGATCTCTCTTCGAGTCGCTTCGAATTCGGCATTCTTTTCGATTTCTGATATGTATGTCCTGCACCTCTCATTCTGCGGCGCCGATTATCACGGCTGGCAGATACAGGCGAATGCCGTTTCCATACAGCAAACGCTCCGCAACGCGCTGGTCCATATGTTCGGCACGGAGGATTTCACCAATCCCTCGGGGTGCGGCCGCACCGATCAGGGCGTTCACGCCATAGAATTCGTCGCGACAGTCAAGGCGGTCCGCGAACTGCCGACCGACAATATGCGGATGGGACTCAACTCGATATTGCCCCGCTCCATCCGGGTCATGAAGGTTGAACGCATCGAAGGGTACCGCGACGCCCGGGCACTGGTCGCCGGCAAGCAGTACCGCTACCTCATCGCCCGGACCGACGCACTTTCCCCCTTTCTGGAACATCTGGTCTGGCAGAGTGTCTACCCGCTCGACACCGCACCGATGCGCGCCTGCATCCCTCATCTTATCGGTACGCACGATTTCAAATCGTTCCAAGCATCCAATACCGAGATAGAGGCTACGATACGCACCATTCACCGTATCGAGGTGCAGGAACAGGGGCCGGTCATCGCCATCGATGTCATCGGCGACGGCTTTCTCAAACACATGGTCCGCATCATCTGCGGCACCATGGTCGCCGCCGCCAAGGGACGCATCGATCCGCAGGAACTGCCCGCCATTCTCGCCGCACGCGACCGAAGCGGCGCAGGCGAAACGCTACCCGGCAAAGGGCTCTATCTGTACCGCCTGTTCCGCGACGAAGAAAGCCTGAAGAACGCGACGATAGCGCCGTTCTCAACCGATATGCTGTGGACCTGTCGCTGAAACGGAGCCGATTCAGACCGTCGGGCGCAGACGCCGCGAAAGCATCGAAAGCGGGGTGCCGAACAAGGTCATGAATGAGGTATACAGGAACCCGAACTGAAACAGCATCAGGAACGGGACGCTGAACCAGAGGGCGCTGTATAGCGCAAAATAGACCGTGTAGGTGAAGTAGAGGGCGAAGAAAAGTTCTACGAAGGTGACCCAATTGATCGCCTTGGAACGGTAGACATTGCAGAATATCTTCTGAACATGGCTTTGTTCGGGGCACTTTTTCATGACATCGTATTTCGGCGTCCGGACGAAGGGCGACTCCTTTTTCATGAGCGCCTCGAGGACCGCCCGCGCATTGTTGATGGTGAGGCCGATGCCGATGGCCATGGTGATGGGGAGATAGATGAGCGGGCTCAATTTCGACCGATGCGCCATGCTGCGGGTCTCATTGATGACGGCGATCTCCGAATAAAAGTAGAAGATCATGACCGAAACGGTCGCCAAGATGAAGACCGGCATATCGAAGAAGAAGACCTCTTCAAGTCCCTGACGGAAGCGCAGAACGATATTGAGCGGCAGCAGCAGGCAGAAGAAGGTCATCAGCACATAGGCGAAATTGGCGCCGAGGTGGAAGAACGACTCGAGTTTGACGCGCCACGGTATCGATGAGCGCAGGATCGTCGGGTATATCTTGAGGAAGACCTGTATGGATCCTTTCGCCCAGCGGAACTGCTGAGACTTGAAGGAGGCTATCTCGACCGGCAGTTCGGCCGGCACGGTCAGTTCGGGCAGATAGATGAAGCGCCACCCCTTGAGCTGGGCGCGGTAGGACAGATCGAGATCCTCGGTCAGCGTGTCGTGCTGCCAGCCGCCCGCGTCGGCGATGGTCGACTTGCGCCAGATGCCGGCGGTGCCGTTGAAATTGAAGAAGCGCCCCGACCGGTTGCGCGCCGTGTGCTCTATCATGAAATGGCCGTCGAGCAGGATCGACTGGCTCTCCGTCAGTATCGACCAGTCGCGGTTGATGTGGTCCCAGCGCGCCTGCACCATGCCGACGCCCGGGTCGGTGAAGTGTTGGATGGTCTTTTCGAGGAAATCGGCGTCAGGCAGGAAATCGGCATCGAAAACGGCCACATATTCGCCGCGTGCGGTGTGGAGACCGTGTTCGAGCGCACCCGCCTTGAACCCGGTGCGGTCGGTACGATGGATGTACTTGATGTCTATCCCGCGTTCCCGTACCCGGTCACAGACCCGCTCCGCGATGGAGACCGTATCGTCGGTGGAATCATCGAGCACCTGTATCTCGAACCGGTCGCGCGGATAGCGGATTTTGGAGACCGCTTCCACCAACCGCTCGACCACATACTTTTCATTGAAAATCGGCAACTGGACCGTCACCACCGGAAGTTCGGCAAAAGAGCCTGCGGGGACATGCCCTTTGTTCCGGTATTTGCGGTAGAGGTAGATCATGTAGTACCGGTGCGCACCGAAAATGGAGAGCACCATAAGGAGCAACACGTATGCGTAGAGGGCGAACTCTCTCATAACCCCGGAACCATCGAAGTTACTAAAAAACTGGCCTCATTCATAACCCTATTTTTGTGCTTGTCAATTTTTTAACGATTTTCGGCGTTCCGCAACTCGTTGATTTTATTGTTTCGGGAACAATCGCAGGATGTCGCCGGCCGAGAACTCGTGCTCCACGCCGTCATTTTGCATCATCAGGATCGTGCGATACCCCTCGCCGAACCGCGCAATGCGTCCCGTCACATCGGCCCCGCCGACATGTCCCCTCACTTCGGCGCCAACCATCCAATCAACCAGTTCCCCGTAGCGCGCATCGATCTCTTCGGCCGTCGCTTGGGTCCAGCGGGCGAGCGCCGCGACCAGTTCTTTCAACGCCGCGTTAGGTTCCACCGCGCCGCCGGAAGCCTCTTCGAGCGATGTCGGCTCCCACACCCAGTCGAACGCCTTCTTGCCGGGGGTCGTGAGGTTGAGCCCGATGCCGGTGACGGTGAACAGGTCGCGACCGCGCGTCAGGTGCTGTATCAAAATGCCGCACAGTTTTTTCTTATCGACGAGGATATCGTTCGGCCACTTGAGGAGCGTCCGCTTCGCCGGAACGAAGGCGGTCACCGCGTCGTAAGCGGCGAGCCCCGCGATCTTTGCCGCGTTCATAGCCTGTTCGCGGTCGGCCTTGGCAAAGAAGGAAACATACAGGTTCTTGCCCGCCGGAGAATGCCACGACTTCCCGTCGCGGCCGCGCCCCGCGGTCTGCCGGTCGGCGATGACGATGCCGGAGGATATCCCCTTCCCGATCAGCCGTATCGCCTCGGCGTTGGTCGAGTCGAGTACGCCGAAGTGATAAAAATTACGCCACGGCGTCGGGCCGATATTGTACGTTCTCATCTTATTTCTCCGTTCCTTTGAGCAGCCGTTCGACCACCCACCACGCCGCGATGTGCCCCGCCGTCTGCGGCACGAAGGGGGTCGAGCCCTGTATCTTGCGGATGCGGCCGCGGCCATCGTCGTTCTGGTCGGGATTCTCTATGGGATCGACCGGCGGCTCGGTCGAATAGATCGCCGGGAAACGGCCGGGGATGTCGCGGGCGCGGAGCCGTTTGCGGACCAGATAGGCGAGCGGACAGCCGTGCGTCTTCCAGACATCGGCCACCATGAGCCGCGTCGGATCGCGCCGTCCCGCCGTCCCGAAGCCCGAAATGAAGCTTTTTTTCGCCGCGAGCAGGTTGATGATAAGGTTCACCTTGGGATTGAGCGAATCTATCGCGTCGATGTAGGCATCGGCTTCGGGAATATGAGCGTCGGCATCGTTGCCCCGCATGAACGCGGTACTGCCGACGATCTCGGCCGCCGGGTTGATGCGGCGCGCGACATCGGCAAGCACGGCGACCTTGTTCTTCCCCACCGTGTCGGAGAATCCGAAGACGAGCCGGTTGAGGTTGGTCTCCTGCACCGCGTCGAAATCGGTGACGATGAGTTTCCCCACGCCGCAGCGGATGAGATCGACCGCCGCCGCCGCGCCGACACCGCCCAGCCCGAAGATCGCCACCGTCGAACGCGACAGTTTCTGCAACTGTTCTTCGCCGTAGATTATCGCGGTCCGCTCGGTGAACGACATGGTGCCTCCGTGAACGGCTCACTATAATATAAGGTAGGAAAAAAAGCAACGGCGTCGCGGGATCATTCGACCCGGCATCTGTTTTTTTCGGCACACGAAACTATCGAGCCGGGCGATGGGTCTAAAAAAAGCGTTTTTTTATTGTTTGGAGGATCCGCATGCGCCTGTTCTTAGACGTTTTTATGATGGCGACTCTGTCTCTTTGTTGCCTGACCGCCTGTACTCCCGCCGAGGAGGAGGGGCCGGTCGATGAGCTTGCCACCGGCGATGATCAGGTCGTCACCGATGACACCGCGACCGACAACGAACCGGTGCAGGACACCGCCGGTACCCCCGACGAGATGACCGATGACACCGTCGACACCACTCCGATCACCGACACCGACGCTCCTTCTGCCTTCTGCGGCAACAGCACGGTCGAAACGGGAGAGACCTGCGACGGCGGCACGATGAGCTGCGAGGCGCTCGGTTCGCAGTACGGCTTCGGCAACGCTCCGTGCAAGGTCGATTGTTCCGGCTACGACACGACCAACTGCCCCTTGAAAGGGAACGGCACCCCGTACGGTACGGTGAACATCGCGTTCGTGTCCGACTTCCTGTTCGACTACGACACCGCCGACACGCAGGGCGACAGTTATTTCAACGAACACCCCGAGGGCTACATGACCACCGCCGCCTTCACCGGGACAATGGGCTACGGTACCGGCGCGCAGGTCATCCTCGAAGGCAACGCGGGCGACACCCACGATGTCACCCCCTACCGCTTCTCCGACGGCGAGATATATGTCGTGCAACACTCTATGAACGGCAATGCCCTGACCGCTCCGCGGATGCTTCTGATCGTCACCGACGCCATCACGACCGGCCAGCAGTTGACCATGTGCCCTGACGCCGCCGTGCTGGAGGTCATCGAGCTCAACAGCGACGGCTCGATCAAGTGTCTCCATGCGGTGGCGCTCAACGAGACCCTGCCCCAGCTCACGGTCGATCTGGCCGAGAACCTGACCCAGACCGACGGCGGTAAACTGCACCTTTCAGGGTCGAATATCGTTATCTACCATCCCACCGATACGCCCGACGGCAACATCTCTCAGGCATTCATAGATCAGGGCGCCGTCATCTGCCCGATAGTGCCGTAAGGACGCGGATGGAAAAGACTTACTCGAAATCTGCGTAGATCTGGCCGAAGTTGATGCCGGCGACGGTCCGGTTCCCGTACTTCTCGCGCAAGAGCACCTTGACCTTGAAAAAATCCTCGGCGTGATTGCCGTTCTTTATCGCGGTCGATGCCTCGATGAAGGCGCACATTTCGTCGGCCGCCTTGACGAGCGTCCCGTCGCGCGGGTCGAACTTGTCGTCGTTGTAGCGGGCCGATATCTCGTCGGCGCTCGTCGGGGTGAACTTCCCGCCGATGAACGCCGTGTCGGAGAATTCGTCTTCAGTATAGCGCCGGAACTCGTCGCGCCACTTTTCGGGAAGTAGGCTGTAGAGTTCGCGGTCCATCTGTTCTTTTTCGTATTCCTTGATGAGGTCGGAAAGCCCTTCGACCGACCGCTTGACCGGCGATATGATGTCGCGGGTGAGCACCTCGGGGAGATCGTGGTAGAGTCCGGTGAGGAAGTTGTTGACCGCGCGGCGGCGGCACGCGCCGATCTCGCGTGAATGGAGATAGGCGACCTGCCCTACCAGTAGCATGTGGCCGAGCACCGATATCCGCGGCATCATGTGGAGATTTGACCAGCGGTACTGGAAGCGCAACTGTCCGCAGAGGTCGAGGAAATGGCGGCTGTTGTTGTTCCCGCCGTGCTTGGCTATCTCGGCCATCCCGGCAAGATCGCCATAGGCGGCGAGCCGTTCATCGAGCGAGCGACGGATGTCCTCGACATCGAAGTAGCCGGTGTTGAGCCGTTCGATGAGTCCAAACTCCCAGCGGGTGGCGAAGAGGTGCGCCGCCCCGAGGATGCGCCGTTCAACCGTCTCTTCCGGTTCATTGAAGTAGGCGCGGAACCGGTCGGCGGTGCCGTCGCCCAGCGGCAGGAGATATTTTTTCAGTTGTTCATATATCCAGTCGTTCAGTTGCCGGTACTTCGCCGCATCTTCCTTAATGCGGTGGAAGACGGGCGGCTTGATGTCGGTGAGGACGACCCTCTGGAGCATCTCGAAGAGCGCCCCTTCGATGAGCCGGTCGAGGTCCACCGGCCGCTTCTCCGACTCGAACCGGGCGAAGTGAACCGCCGCAATCGTCTTGTGCGCCTGCTTGTCGAGTTCGAACAGCGCCACCGGCCGCAGACGGTCGTTCCAGCGCTGCATGTGGGCGGCATCGAACAGTTTCAGGAGCAGTCCCTTAGTCAGCATCGTTCCCTCCTCCGATCGTGACGCGACAGTATAGCACCGACGGCGGCAAAGTGAAGGAAGTTCGTGACGGCGAGAAAAATTGTCTAACGGAGCGTTCGTGCTATAATCAGCAGGTCTTTAGTAGAAAGGCTCAGCGGAGGGTCCGGTGAACATGCGGTGGATGATGCTTCTGGCGACGATGTTCCTTCTGTGCGGCGCCTGCACCAGCGAACCGAAGGACGACATCGGCAAATACGATTATCTCAACGACCTCGAGAACTATTATACCGACGAGGAGTATGCCGATCTCACCGACGGTGACAGCATCGTCGAGAAGCAGTGGCAGGTCAAGTTCCAGTTCTACGGCATCATCAACGGCGAAAGCACCCCGACCAGCGACCTGCGGTTCGGCGACGGACGGCTCACCTACATCGACGACGCGGGCGAAGAGGTGGTCTACATCGGCGCCCTGTGGGTGATGAAGAAGAACATCAACAACAGCGCCGGGCACGAGATACCGCTGTTGCAGGTCTTCTTCGCCCAGCATCTTGAGGACGGCGAGGGGATCACCTTCGTCCTTCAGCTCGACGGTTCGTCGATGACCAAGAAGGAGGTCTTCTACCTCAACAACGACAAGCTCTATATGACCGATGTGACCCGCACGGCCGGCGAGATATCGAAGATCTGCTTCAAAAAAGATGCGGTCGACGGCATCGTCCATCTGTTCTCCAACAGTATCCGCGAAGGGGAGCCGCTGTCGCTTGACGGCTATGCCGACCTGCGGGCGATGGACCCGGTCGACTGCAAGACGCTGGAATGACCATGCAGCAACGGCAACTCTCTACCCCGTTCGACCGCGAATTCTTCCGCAAACTTCCCAAGACCGACCTGCACGTCCACCTCGACGGATCGCTCCGGCTTGAAACGATACTCGATCTGGCCGCCAAACAGAAGGTCGACCTCGGCGTCACCGATGTCGCGGGATTGAAAAAACTCATCGGGCCGGGAAAGGTCCACGCGTCGCTCACCGATTACCTCAAAGGTTTCGAGATAACGCTCAAGGTTCTCCAGAACGAAGAGGGGCTCTACCGCGCCGCCTTTGAGCTGGCGGAGGACTGCCACGCCGACGGGGTCGAATACTTCGAGGTGCGCTACTCCCCGGTGCTTCACACGCACAAGGGACTTGCGCTCACCGCGATCGTCGAATCGGTCCTGCGCGGCCTGCGCGACGCCAAACGGAAATTCGGTATCGCGAGCGGCGTCATCATCTGCGGCATTCGCAACATATCGCCCGAGGTGAGCCTGCGGATGGCCGAACTGGCGGTCGCTTTCAAGAACAAGGGGGTGGTCGGCTTCGACCTTGCGGGGGCCGAATACAACTATCCGGCACGCGACCATCTCGGCGCGTTCAGCCTGATTCTGTCGAACAACGTCAATGTCACGATACACGCCGGCGAGGCCTACGGACCCGACAGCATCCATCAGGCGCTCCACTACTGCGGGGCGCACCGCATCGGCCACGGGACACGGTTGCGCGAGGACGGCGACCTCTTGAACTACGTCAATGATCACCGCATCCCGCTGGAGGTCTGCCTGTCGTCAAATGCCCAGACCGGCGCGGTGGCGAAGATAGAGGAGCATCCGTTCCAGTTCTATCTCGACCTCGGCATCCGCGTGACGCTCAACACCGACAACCGCCTCATCACCGATACGACCATGACCGACGAGTATCTCCGCGCCTATCAGCTGTTCAACCTTCAACCTCAGCGGATACTCGATCTGTGCATCAACGGCATAAAATCGGCTTTTCTCCCCTACCAGCAGAAAAAAGATCTACTGCTGGCCACCAAGAAAAAAACCATCGACCTTATCAACAGTTACGCCGGGACCACCGTCATCAGTTGATACGGACGGCCTGAAACGCACATTTTCTTCCTACGATTTTCTTGATTTCCCCTCAAGGACAACGCATACTCGCTTCGTTGGTTCCCTGTTTTTTCATCACTTTCTTTTGGAGGCGGAAATGGCCAAGAAGATCATCGCGAAGAGCAAAAGCGATTTCATCAAGGCGATCAAGGAGAACATGGCGAAGGAGATCAATCTGACCGTCGAGCAGGCGAAGATCGCCTACGAGACCTTCGTGCAGATCCTTAAAGAGACCATCGCGGCCGAGAACAAGATCATCCTCAACGGCTTCGGCACCTTCAAGAAGCGCAGCCTCAAGGCCCGCAAAGGAGTGAACCCGAAGACCGGCCAGAAGATCCAGATCAAGGCCTCGAAGACCGTTTCGTTCAAAGCGGCCGGCGGTTTTAAGAAGGCGCTCTAAACTCTACGCAACAGTTAGTGCATTCATCGGCCGCCCGGCAACGGGCGGCTTTTTTTTCAGATGACGGTCAGCAAACAACCGTCGGAACCGGGGTGCGGTGCGGGACGAGTGTCGGTATCGGGTAGCGGGTCGGCGGTGTCGGGCGCGAGGATGTCGGCCTCTTCGATCATATCCTCCTCCGGCTCTTCGACCGTCTCATCGGGCTCCTCGAGAAGCGCGTCGGGAACCTCAAGGTAGTCGGCGATACCGTTGTTGTTCACGTCGGTATCGATATCGACCGAATCATAGATGATCGATTCGACGAAATAGAGCGCCGCCGCGATGTTCTCCTGCGCCGTCGGTTCGATGAAAAGCGGATCGAGCGCGAAGGCGGTATCGTCGGTGGCGGCGGGCCGCAGTTCTATGAGGAACGCGGTCGCCTGCCCCGTCGCGTTGTAGAACCATTCGCCGCATTCGCCGTTTATCGGACCGGCGTAAAGTTCATACGCCTGCTTGGCGATATAGGCCGCCCCGTCGACCGAAAGGATGAGATCGACCATCTTATCGGCGGTCGCCCGCATCAGGGTCGCCGTCGGCGCCGGAGCGGACAGCGACGACCACGGATAGAGGAGGAACTGACTGAAGCTGTGATAGCTTATGAGTCCGCGCGCGCCGTCGGTGAGCGCCGTGCCGCCGTCGGGGGTGACCACCAGATCGCGCAGTGCCCGGGTCTCCGGTTCGCTGAACGGCCCGGCGCCGTGGGCGGTGCCGTTCTCCACCCACGCCGCGTCGTAGTTGCGGTTCAGATCGACGCCGAAGCTCCCGTCGCCGTTCGGCCGCCGGTTATGGCGCCACATCCGGTCGGTGGTATGGGTGTAGAGATAGCCGTCGGGATTGATCACCGGGATGAACCAGAGCTCGGTCGCCGCGACGATCGATCCGATGCGCGGCATATCGGCCACATGATCGGCGAGGAATTCGGCGATGCGCAGCGTCACCTCGCCCGATATCCATTCGCGGGCATGATGGAGGCCGACGAACACTATCTCCGGCTTTTCGGGCAGGTTCTCGGCGGGGCTGGTCGATATCTTGAGCGCAAGAATGTCGCGTCCCTCGACCGATTTCCCGATGGTATAGATCTTCGCGCGGTCCGGTATCTTCTGTTCGACGGCGTACAGTGCGGCGATCATCTCGTCGAGGGTGCGGTAGGCCGGCGACCCGTCGAGCAGCAGTTGCCGCGTGGTGAGCGACCGCGCCGTATCGGCAAGGAGCGCCGCCCGCTGCGCCGTCTCCCAGATATAGAGGACCGTATCGCCCTCCTCCTCCGTTACCGAAACGACGTCGAGCGTGGTCAGCACCGGCGCCGCATCGCGCAGTAAATAGGGCGGTATCACGGCGCGCCAGAGCTCTTTTTCTCCCGCCGCGAGCGTCAGGGAAAAGAGAAAGAAAGCGATGAATGACAACATTCTCATAGGGCCATTCTACGAAAAGTTACGGTCGCGTCAAGCGCCGTCGGAAAACGGCGCTATCGCGGAGAGATCGATCAGTTGCGGTCGCGGTAGGGATCATCGGGAAGGGTGGTCCGTCCCATGATGCGCGCTTTCTGGATCTCGCGCAGAAGATCCTGCGGCATCATCCGGATCGCCGGGTTCACCGAACGGTAGGCACCGTTGGCGCCGCCCTGTGCGCCGCCCGTGGGCTGATAGTTCGAATCGTCAAGGGTGTCGCTCCACATGCCGCCGTCGCTCACCCGATCCCGCATGTCGGCGCGCCCCTTCTCTTTCTTGGCCGCCTTGGTGATCTCGGTCAGCGGATCGTCGCCGCCGGAAGCCGCATCGCCGCCGCCCTGATAACTGCTGTCGTCGATGGCATCACCCGGCTGATCCTTATTGACCACGCCGCCCATCATGAGCGTCCGCTGGTTCTCTTGTTTCGCCGCGGCGCGCGCATCGACACCCGCCGGGGTCTCTTCGCCGCTCCCCGACTCGTCGCCGCCCTGATAGGCGCTGTCATCGGATTCATCCTCTTTGCCGCTGCGGGCGATAGAATCGATCATCTGTTTTTTCATGATGGCCTTCTTCATGTCGGCCTTGAACAGCTGCGCGGTGAACTGCCGGAACAGCTCCAGCTTCATCGCCTCACGCTGCAGGTAGGTGGTCGAGCCGGAAAGGCTCAGCGTGTTCATGAGCTGCGGGGTCATGTGGCCGCTGTTCAGATCGAGCCGCAGCTCGAACAGGAACCGGCGCGCCGTCTGATCGCTGTTGTCGGCACCCCACGCCACCATACAGGAAAGCAGGATCGTGAACAGGATAACGGTTCTCATGGTCTCCTCCTTTTCAGACGATACTAATGAGCACGAAGCTCGGGTGGTTCATCGTTTTTCTCATGCAGCCATTGTATACCGACCGCTCCAGCGAAGCAATAGTCGCGGTTGAAGTTATTTCACAGCAAATACGGACGGTTGCAAACTATTTTGTTGCGAACCTTCAAACAAGGCCCCGAAATCGCTCGAAATAAAACCGGCGCACGCCACTTGCTTACCGTAACGGGCGGGATATAGTGTCCTGTGTTTTTTCGCGTTATGGAGGTGGTCGATGAAATGGTTGCTGCCGCTGTTGTTCTGTCTGCTGGTCTGCGCCGCCTGCGATGATGCGGCAAAAACGCTCCCCGATACCGATACGGTCGTGACCGACGATACGACCGATCTGCCCGACGCCTCCGATGAGGACGCGGGGTCCGACGCGCTTATCGAGGAGGAGCCCGACGAGGACATTCCGCCCTTCGACGGCGATTTCGAACGGGTCGTGGTCATCCCGAAGGAGGGGATCGAACTGACGGCGACCATCGACATCACCGGCTGGGACATGGGCGAGATCAAAGGGGTTGAAAAACTCTCCTTCCCCGCACCGGCCGACGGCAATACCGTAAAGCTCTTCGGCGAGAAGATGATCATCGAGAAAGCTTCGGTCCCGTTCGAATACGACAAGCACACGGCGCTGTTCTTCCCCGGCGAATTCTCCAAAGGCGATCCGCTGACCATCGAGGTGCGCTACACTTTCTCCTACGGCGCCGAGATGGGAATGCGGCTGTGGCTGAATTCCGGAACGGGCGAAACGGTGGTCGGTCCCTTCACCGAACCCTACTTCACCCCCTACTGGCTCATCGTCCCGCAAAGCCCCTTCACCACCGACAAGGATAACGACGCCAATGTCCCGGTCGAAAAGGTCGATCTGTCGGTCGTCGTTCCCGACGAGAACTGGACGGTGATGGGCCCCAGCGTCATCGGGACGCACGAAGGGACCACCTGGAATTTCGTGATGGATACCCCGATGCCGTTCTATGCGCTCAGCTTCGCCGCGTCGCAGGACCATACCTTCTTCAGCGCGGGCACCACTAAGTCGGGCGTCGAGATCTGGGGCGCCGGATTTGCCAGTGAGATAGAGAACCTTCAGATGATATACCCTGTGGGGGTCACCACCGTCGACTGGATGGAGGAGCATATCGGCCCCTACGAATTCGGCGATAAGGTGGGGCTCGTCTCGATACCCGATTTCGGCGGCGGCATGGAGCATGTCGGGGTCATCTACATGGGGACCGACGTGCTGGCCGAATACGACTCCGGCGTTTTCGTCACGGTCCACGAGATCGTCCACAACTGGTGGGGCGACAATGTCCGCTTTGCCGACTGGCCCGATTTCTGGGTCGCCGAAGGATTCGACGAATGGACCACCAACTATAATCTGATGGCGGCCATCGAGAGCGCCGATGATTTCGCCGACCGCCGCGCCCAGTACCGGTCGGTCGCGAGCATCCTGTGCACCGCCGATGACGCGGTGTCTCTCCGGTTCGACGAGGATCTCGATTTCATGACGCTCGGGATGCAGCTTCAGTCGCCCTACTACTACGGTTCCGCCTTCCTCGAGATGGTCAACAAGCGGCTCGGGCGCGATTTCGACGGGATGGAATTCCTGCCGCTGCTCAAGCTCTGGTTCGAAGAGAAGCATCTGACCACCGTCACCACCGAGGACTTCCTCGCCTTCCTCATCGCCCACACCTCCGACACGGCCGACTCGACCGATTACTGGCAGGCGCTCTTCAACGATTGGGTCTATCAGGCGCCGTGTCCCTCGCTTTCGGTGGGCGACTATGCCTACAGCAATGGAACGGTCTCGTTCACCATCAGTCACGACGAGGGGGCACAGCAGCTCGACCAGTTCGCCGTCATTCTCGTAACGCCGTCGGGACCGGTGAGCGCCGCCGTCACGGTGATGCCCGGCGAACAGAACGCGGTCGAGATAGTTTCGGCCGAAGAACCGACCAGCATTCTTATCGACCCCGAATGGTACTACGTCTTCGCGCTCGACACGACCGGCTGGGACGGCCCGCTGATCGACTTCATCGGGACACCGAATACCGCCGTGCGCCGCGCACCGCTTCCCGACGCATCACTCTTTTTCAGATAATTGGCTGTCGCCTACTGACACTTCTCGGGAGTTTGGGCATTAATGCCATCTATCAAGATTCCATCGATGACAGCTTTTATTTCGTCGAACTGAGACAAATCGGTCGCGCAATTGAGTGCTACTCCTAAAGATTTTAGTTGAACAAGTACCTTCAATGGTCTAAAATCATTTATGTAGTTGTTTGTGAGAGTAAGAGTCCTCAAGTTTTCCGCTTCAGTAAGCGGCTCTATGACCCTTATCTTATTAATATCCAGATGCAATATCTCCAACTTTTTCAAGTTGCGGAGCGGTTCAACCGATTCGATCTGGTTCTGGTTTAGGTCCAATCTTTCAACATTTAATAGCTTCTCCGCCCCTTTCACGGAAACAATACCCACCTTTGTACAGGCGATCATTTTAATAATTTCCAAGTCTTTGTCATTTTCAATATTATATTTCTGTCCTACAATCTCAGAATAATCTCGAAGACTTTCTTCGACACAGGCCTTGAATGCCGGGTCAGGGAATGCTTCTTCGTTGTTGTCACAGCCGGTACAGGCGATGAGGAGTAACAAGGTGGCGATGACACCGGAAATGGATCTCATGACACACCCGTCAATTCGACCGCCCAGCGGACCGCTTCGGCGAAACTCTTTTCGGATGCGCTGTTCTTCCCGGCGATCGGAAAGGCGGTCCCATGATCGGGCGACGTGCGGACGATGGAAAGACCGAGCGTCGCGTTGACCCCTTCATCGAAATGGAGCAGTTTGAGCGGGCCGAGCACCTGATCGTGGTAGCACCCGACATAGATATCGACGCCGGCGGCGCGGCCCGTGGCGAACATCGTATCGGCCGGGAACGGCCCCTCAACGACGATGCCGCGCTGTCTGAGCGCGAAGAGCGCCGGGGTGAGCACCGCGATCTCTTCGGTGCCGATGGAGCCCGATTCGCCGGCGTGCGGATTGAGCCCCGCGAGCCATATCTTGGGCGGCCGCTTCTGCCAGCGGGAGAACCAGTCATGCGCCAGCGTCACCTGCCGCACCACCAGATCGACGGTGAGCGCCGCGGGAACGGCGGTGAGCGGTATGTGCCGGGTGAGGGTGAGCACTTTCATCTGCGTGCCGCCGAGTACCATCGCCACCGCATCGGGCTTTTTCCCGTCGAGTTCGGCGAGCAGTTCGGTGTGCCCCGTGAAGTTGCCGCGGCTCAGACCGACCGCATGCTTCGCCAGCGGGAGCGTCACCAGCGGTAGGGTGCGCCGTTTCGCCTCGTGGTAGGCGATCTCGACCGCACGGGCCGCCGCTTCGCCCGCAACGGAGGAGCACTTCCCCGGCTCGGGATGATAGCGTATGTTCAGGTCGATGATCTCAAAGTCATACGGGAGGCTCAGTGCGCGCGACCAGTACAAAAGCGCCGTCAGGTCGCCGACGCAGAGGAGCGGCAGATCGGGACGCGCCTTGTGGAATTTCAGCAGCACTTCGGGGCCGATACCGTTGACATCGCCGAGGCTGACGATAAGACGCGGGGCGTTCATGGCAGGGTCAGCGCGACACTCTTCTTCGCGCAGTTGTCGTACTCGTCGCAGGCGGTCACGGTCAGGGTCTTCTTCCCCGTGCCGAGCGTTTTGAGCGCTATCGGGGAAGCGGCGCTCCCCGCCTCGTCGAACGCGGTGATGTTGACGAACATCGTCCGCGGGCCGTAATCGCCTTTACTGGCCATTCCCGCCGCACCGCACAGGTAGTAGTCGCAGACGAAGTCCTCTTTGACCGGCGAGAGCGCCGCCAGATAATCGTAGCTCTTCCGCTCAAGAAGTGTTTTGCCCGCCGCATCCGTGATCGTCACGGTGTACCGGCGCGGCGGCAACGGCCAGACGTTGTCGTCCATCATATCGTAGCCTTCGAACACCACATGGAAATCGGCGGTGAGCGCCGCCGGATCGAGCAGCGCCGAAACGGCGCCGTTGACGAGCGTCACCGACGCGATGACCGGCGGAGTGGTGTCGGGGTGGGGCAGAAGAAGTTGCAGACCGTTGAGCGGCAACAGATCGCGGGTGAAGATATTGAGGTGGGTATGGTGGAACAGTTCGTTGCTGTAACCGGTCTCGACCACCGTCCACGAGACGATGAACCCGATCTCGGCGCCGACCGGGAGCACTTCGCCGCTCTCGAACGCCGCTTTGACCGCGTCGCTCACGCTGTCGGGGTCGATGTGATGATACTGGATGGTGAGGCCGTTCTGTGTCTCGACCACCACCTCGAAATACATCCGGTTCTCTTCGCTACCGCCCGAAAGGCTGTAGTAGTCGTATCTCACCACGCGGCCCGGCAGGATATTGTAGACGATCGAATTCTCCGGCATGATGATATCGACGCCGGGGTGGAAATACTCGTCGCCCGCCAGCGGCGAATAGTCCTGAAAACTGATCGTCGTATGGCCGACCGGGTGGGGCTTGTTCTGCGGTTTGAAGGGCCACGCCACGGTCCGTTCGGGTATCCACAGAAGCGGCGCGAGCACCTCGTCGAGCGCCGTGGTCTCGCAGGCGGTCTCGGCCGCCGTCCCGCGCCGGTAGGTGACAAGCGCGCTTCCCGTCAGGCCGGTCGGCGGCAGGCAGTCGTTCTCCAGATCGAGCGCCGCCAGCGCATCCTGCACCGCCGACAGATCAGCTTCGTGCATGACAAACGAGGTATCGGCCGTCGCATAGGTGCGGTTCACCGCCCCGTCATCAAGAAACAGCACGGCGTGTTGCGGGACAGCGGAGTCGGCGGTCTGTTCGACCGATAGAAATGTCAGCGAGGTATCGACCAAGATAGGTTTTGATAGAGAAGTATCTTCACAGGCGGAAAGCAGGAGGATCAGGAGCATCGCGGCAATAATGGGCACAACGACCTCCGACAGGAATGGCCCGAGGGCCGGGGAACGGAAAACGGCTTAGAACCGTTTCTTGCGCATGTTCTTTCTGCGACGCCGTTCAGCCTCTTCACGTTTGCGGCGCTCGCGGATGCTCGGCGGCTCGAAATGACGCCGTTTCTTGAGCTCTTTGAACAGACCTTCGAGTGCCATCTTTTTCTTAAGGATCTTAATGGCGCGCTCGAGATCGTCAGTTACCGTGACTTCAAGAGGACCGATGATCTTCGCTCTCTTCATGCAGTGTTCACCACCTTTCATAGCGGGTTAGAGTTAATCAAAAAACACAAAGCGGGCCGATTCTAGCCAGAAAACCGCCAAGCGCAAGAAATTTTTTCAGCACATTGTCGCCGTGCTTTTGTAAATATATTTTACCTGTTGCCGCATGACACGTAAAGTCGCTTTACGCCTAGTTGGCGCCGAAAACTAATGATATTAGTATGTTGTGAATGGCACAACCATTGCTTCTACACGCGGCCTTTTTATATTGAAGGAAAGGAGCGGAGACCCGTGAGCGGCAAACGGCCGATAAAGATAGCGCTTTTCACCGAAGTGCTCAAGGAACATCTCGACGGCGTCACCAACACCCTCTACCAGATCATCGACCGTATCCCGAAGGACCGGTTCGAATATCTCTTCATCACCAGTTACCCGCCCAGCGATACGGTAAAACTCCCCTTCCCGGTCATCACGGTACCGAAGATCGCCTTTCCGACCAACCCCGACTACCCCATCTCGATCCCCTTCTTCAACAGTCAGCTCCGCGACGCGCTCGACGAATTCCAGCCCGACATCATCCACCTGACCACCCCCTTCACGCTGGGCAACTATGCGCTCTCCTACGGTCAGGAACAGGGGATCCCGGTGCTCGCCACCTATCACACCCACTTCATCAGCTACATCGAATACTACTTCCGCTATCTGCCGCTGTTCTCCCGCCTGCTTGACCGCGGCGGCCGACGCTACATGAACTGGTTCTACAACAAATGCGACCTCATCTATGTGCCGACCGAGAGCATCATGGACGAACTGCTCGACTGCGGTATCGAGCGGCGCCGCATGGTCATCTGGGGACGCGGCATCGATACGGCGCTGTTCAGTCCCGACAACCGCGACCCGGTATTCATGGACAAGCTCTGCGGCGCGGGGACGCGGCGGGTGCTGTTCGTCAGCCGGTTGGTGTGGGAAAAAGAGTTGAAGACACTCGCCGGGGTCTATGAACTGCTCACCGAATCGCATCCCGATGTCCGGTTCGTCGTCACCGGCGACGGTCCGCGGCGCAAGGAGCTGGAACGGCTCATGCCCGACGCGGTATTCACCGGCAAACTGGTCAAACAGGAGCTGGCGAAAGTATATGCCTCCAGCGATGTGTTCATATTTCCGTCGATAACCGAGACCTTCGGCAATGTCGTCCTCGAGGCGATGGCCTCCGGGCTCACACCGGTGGTCGCGGCGCAGGGCGGCCCGAAGGGTATCGTGCAGGACGGCGTCACCGGGTTCCACGCCAAACCGAAGGACCCGAACGATTTCCACCAGAAAATAGCGCGGATCCTCGACGACCCGAAAAAGGCCGCCGCGATGGCGCGCCGCGCCGCCGAATACGCCCACCGCCAGCAGTGGGACATGCTCTGCGAGGATATGTTCTCGTCGTATGAGCGGATCGCCGGCCGTTTCGCCCCCACCGCACCGGAGAAGGCGCATGAGATTGCTGTATAGACCCGAAATAAAGGCGATCATCGCCCGGCTGGCGAAGATATCGCTCCTCATCCTCGGCTTCTTCCTCATCTGGTGGTTCGTCAGTGCCTCCGATCTTGGCAGGATATCGGCCCAGCTCGGGAGCATCGGCTACAAGTTCGTGTTCATCATCCTCGTGACGCTCACGGCGCAGCTGTTGGTCACCACGGCGTGGCGCTACTGTTTCCTCGAAAAGCCCGATATCGGCATCTTCCGCCTGTTCCTGATACGGCTGATGGGCGAAAGCCTCGCGCAGATCAACCCGACGAGTTTCCTCGCCGGCGAAACGATGAAGGCGGTGGTGTTGTCACGCCACGGCGTCCCCTACAGCCGCAGCATCACGGCGCTCACCATCGCGCGGCTCACCGTGTGGCTCTCGAGCGGCACGCTCATCGGCATCGGACTGGTCCTCTTCCTCGATAAACTGAACTTCGTCGGCAGCAAAGTGATCATGGCCGTCGTCGCGTCGGGACTGCTTTTGGGAGCGACCTTCTTTTTCCTCCGTCTCTCGAACGGCCATTCGTTCTTTGCCCTCTTCCCGGCGATCCTGCGGCGGCTCATGCCGTGGTTCAAGGGACTGCTCGCCATCGAGCGCAAACTGCAGAAGGTCGATAGCGATCTTTTCTATTTTTTCCATCACCGGCGCAAGGATCTCGCCCGCGCCTACGGCCTGACGCTCCTCCACTGGCTCGGCGGCGCGACCGAGTTCTTCCTCATACTCACCTTCCTCGGCGTCGAGGTATCGTTCCTTTCCTGTGTCGCGATGGAGGTGGGCGTTATGCTCTTCAAGGCGATGGGGACCTTCGTGCCGGGACAGGTCGGCATCGAAGAATACGCCAACCGCCTCATGCTCGACCTCGTCGGCGTACCGGGGGCGGACCTGTGGATCAGCGTTTCGATACTGCGCCGCACCCGCCAGCTGTTCTGGCTCGGGATGGGAACGCTCGTCTTCTCGCTCACCATGATGCACCGCCGCAAGGAACTCGATCCCTCCACCGTCGTTGCCGAGAGCTATGGAAGTCCTGTTCATCACTCATAAATATCCTCCGTCAGTCGGCGGGATGCAGAAGCAAAGCTTCGAACTGATCCGGGGTATGTCGCGCCGCGTGAAGGTCCACACCCTCATCCACGGCGGCGACGCGGGCAAATGGAAATTCTTCCTGACGCTTAAACGTCGGGTCCGCACGATACTGGCCGAAAATCCCGGGATATCGATCATCCACCTCAACGACGGGCTCATGGGCTTTTTTTCGTTGCCGCTACGTCAGATCACCGATCTGCCCATCGTCGTGACGCTCCACGGGCTCGATGTGGTGATGCCGGCCCACTGGTTCCAGACGCGCATCATCCCGCGTTTCGCCGCCTACGACGGCGTCATCGCCGTCAGTACCGCCACCGCCAAGGCCTGTCTTGACCGCGGTTTCGACCCGGCCAAGGTGACGGTGGTCCCCAACGGCGTCGACACGACGCTCGGCGATCTGCCGGTGGTCCCCAACTACCGCGCCGTCATCGGACGGCGGCTCGGCGTCGACCTGTCGCACAAGAAACTGCTGGTGATGCTCGGCCGTCCGGTGCCGCGCAAGGGGTTCAACTGGTTCGTCCGCGATGTGCTCCCCTGCCTCGATCCCGATGTGGTCTGTCTTCATATCGGCCCTTCGTCGGCGACGATGGGGTTCAAGAACTTCCTGCTGCGGCTTCTCCCGTTCGACCTCGGCCGCCAACTCGCCCTCATCTTCGGCATGCCCACCGATGAACCGGCGCTCCGCCGCGAACTGGCAAAACCCGGGATGGCGGGACGCGCCTACCGGCTCGGCGGTCTGCCGTTCAAAGATCTCATTCAGACGCTCATGTGCGCCGATCTCTATGTGATGCCTAATATAAAGGTAGAGGGCGACATGGAAGGATTCGGCCTCGCGGCGCTCGAGGCGGCCATCTGCGGTCTGCCGGTCGCGGCGGCCGAGATAGACGGCATCACCGACGCGGTGCAAGACGGGAAGAACGGCATCTTATTGCCGCCCGGCGATGCTGCCGAGTGGGCGCGCCGCATCACCGAACTGCTCGCCGATCCGGTCCGGCTCAAGGCGATGGGCCGTGCCGGAAAAGAGTTCACCGCCGCGAATTATTCGTGGGAAAAGATGGTGGACGGCTACGAAGCGGTATTCAAGAAGTTCGTCTGAACGCGATCAATTATCGGGCAGCAACGTATCTTCGTCGGTGACCGGATCGGTGTCGGCGCCGGCGACGGCGTTGACCATCACCGTGATCATCTCTTCGGCGTTGAATGCGCCGACGGTCACCGATGCTCCCTCTATCGTCCCCGCGACCTTGCGGCTCAAAAGGATGTTGTTGGCGAAGGCGTTGAAGCCGGTACCGAAGGTTATCTGCGAAACGAGTGCGACCGGGATGACGAATTCGCCGTCGTCGGCCACACGGCAGACCACCGATCCGCTCTCGCCGGTCAGCGTCAGGTCGAGCTCTTCGCCCGGGTTCGGGTCGGCCCACTTGATGAGCACATCCTTGGTCGGATCGATGGTCGCCGAGGGGAACGGGAGCGATCCGCCGGTGGTCAATTCGGGATAGGTCAGGTCGAGCGACGGCGGCATGTGGACCGTGCCGGTGAATGGCTGGAGATCGCCCTGCCCCTCTGCAGCAAGGGTGTAGTCGAGACCGAAACCAAGTAGCGCAATATCGAGGGAGCCGTCGCCGGTGCCGTCTTTCTTGTAAACCTGATCGTTGGGTTCGAACAGGAAAGTGGCAGGGTCGCCGACGAACCCGGTGATGATGACCGGTCCACGGTCGAGCGATGCTCTGCCGGAGGTCTTGCAGCTCTCGGTCCCCGCGATCGGGTTGCCGTTGTTGTCGGTATCGGCCAAGCATTTCTGCTCCGGGGCACACTCTTCGTCGGAGGTGCATTCGGGCGTGGGGGTCTCCGTTTCTCCGTTACTGAATTCGCAGGTATCGACCGGCAGCGGGGTCTCCGCCTCTTCGGGTTCCAGTTCTTCGCGCGCCGTCTTCATGATGGTACCGAACGACATCGCCATCGGCTGGCCGAAGGTGAATATCGTCATGACCTGAAAAAAAACATTGTAGCCGAAATCGGGTCCGGTATCGGTGTCGGAGAGCAGATCGTCCTCGTCGGATATTTCTTCGGTGTCGGTAAGCAGGTCGTCCCCGTCGGATAACACCGCATCGCCGTCGAACGGCGCATCATCGGTGACCGCGCTATCGGCATCGGTGGCCGTCGTTTTATCATTGTCACAGCCGGACAGGATAACGATCGCCAAACAAGCTGTAAAGATCATCAGGAAACGGGTCATGGGTTCCTCCTTCAGTATGTCAGTACGGTCGATTTTAACGCTTCGTTCGGGCGAGTCAACATTTCTCCCGGCGTGATGGGCCCGAGAAAAGTTGATTAAACGGCGCGGCATGTTACAATCGGCGCGTTATCAACGGACGCTTACGGGGGATCCATGACCTCCTTCATCCGCTGGCTGAGCAGCAGAAAGGCCATCGTCGGATTCGCAATGCTCCTGTTCCTTATGTTCCTCCTTTCGGAATGGTATCTGGTCTCCAAGGCAGAACGGGCCGCCGACCGCGCCGTCAGACATCTGCAGGAACTGACCGACAAAAACGCCGACGACGACGCGATCGAGAGCGCGCGTCTGTTCGTGAAGAAATACCAAGACGAAGGGGCTGGCCTTCTGCCCTCCTTTCTCGTCACCCTCTCCCTCGAGGTGCTGATCACCTTCCTGTTCCTGATCTTCCTGCGCAAGGTGCTCTACATCCCGCTCATGAAACTGGCGGCGGTTTTCGAGTCGCTCAAGAACGGTGACTTCTCCAAACGCATCGAGATCCATAACGACACCGATCTCGCGCCCTTGGTGTCCGGCTTCAACAAGACCGCGAGCAACATCGAACATATCCTGAAGACCATCAAGACCAGCTCCGAACAGGTCCTCACCTCGGCACAGGAGGTCTCGTCGGGCAACAACCAGCTTTCGACCGCGACCCAGCAGATGGCATCGTCGCTCCAGCAGACCGCCGCATCGGTCGAAGAGATAACGGCTTCCATTCAGGAGGCGGCGAGCTTGTCGGCCGAGGCCGCCTCGAAGATGCGCCGCACCACCACCGACGCCGAGAACGGCTCGCGGATGCTCGCCGAGATGGCGACCGCCGTGACCACCGTCAAGGAATCGGGCGATAAGATACAGGAGATCGTGAATGTCGTCAACGACATCGCGTTCCAGACCAACCTGCTCGCCCTCAACGCCGCGGTC